>JFBN01307383.1_pt1 | contig 48187 bp, 43 predicted proteins | sample 768741 | NCBI WGS metagenome assembly JFBN01 (sample SAMN01983846, study PRJNA193217) | chicken gut metagenome | biome: terrestrial biome; isolation source: ceca of Broiler chicken | host: Gallus gallus | place: United Kingdom: England | collected 2010-09-07
GCCGTCAGGAGCTGCCTCTGCTGGCGGAAGCGGCGCAGGCGGCGATGAAGCGGGCCGGCATCGACGTGGAGATCCGGTGCACCGCCGCCCATACGACGGTGCGGGAGGACCGCTCGCAGTGGGACATCTACGGGAGCGCGCTGGTGACGGCCCCCACGGGAGATCCGGAATATTTCTTCACGGCGTGCACGCTGGCCGGCTCGCCGGCGAATTTCGGCCGGTTCTATGACGAGGCCTTAGAGGAAAAGGCGCGGGAGCTGTCGGTCACCTTCGACGGGGCGCGGAGGCGGGCGCTCGCGGTGGAAATGCAGCGCATCCTCGCGGAGAGCGGCGCCTATGTGTTCTGCACCCATCTGGAAATGAATCTGGTGAGCCGTGCCGGGGTGACGGGGCTCACTGCCCATCCCTGTGATTTTTACGAGGTCACGAGCGGCCTCGATGTGGAGGAGCTGTGAAGGCGGTACTGGAATATAAGGCGGTGACGGTGGCCTACGGCGGCCGCACAGCGGCGGAGGACGTGAGCTTCGTCCTCCATGAGGGAGAGGCACTCTGTCTGGCCGGCGCGTCGGGGAGCGGCAAGAGCAGCCTCCTCCGGGCGGCAGCGGGGCTCCTCCCTCCGGGCGGGGCCGTCACCGGCGGCTCCCTTTGTCTGGAGGGGCGGCCTCTGGAAGCTTTGGGAGAAACGGAATGGCAGCGGCTCCGGGGGCGGGCCATCGGGCTGGTCTTTCAGAACGCGGGGGCGTCCTTCTGCCCGGTGCGGACCATCGGGAGCCAGATCCGGGAGGCCCTCTCCGTGCAGGGGAAAGTGACGGAGGAAGAAGCGCGGCGGCGTACCGTGCCCCTGCTGGAAGCACTGGGCCTGGCGGACGGGGAGCGGGTGTGGCGGAGCTATCCCCACGAACTGTCCGGGGGCATGCAGCAGCGGGCGGCTCTGGCGGCGGCGCTGGTGCTGTCCCCTCGGGTGCTCCTCGCCGACGAGGCCACGAGCGCCCTCGACGGGGACGCCCGGGAAGGGCTGCTGGCCCTGCTGGCGGACCTGCGGGACCGGGAGGGGCTCGCCCTCCTTTTCATCAGTCACGACCCGGCGGCGGTGCAGGCTCCCTGCGGGCGGGTGCTCATCATGGACGGAGGGCGCATCGCTGAGGAGGGACCGGCGGAGAGCATCTTCCGTACGCCGCAGTCCGAAGCGGGCCGCCGTCTGGCGGAGGGGCTGTTCTGAGGGACGGCCTCTTTTTTTGTGCCTCGGGGCGCGGGGAATTTTTCTCCGCCCGGGCGGAGGCCGTGAAATGAAGCTGGAAATATGCTATATTTATACAAAGCACATCGGGCAGGAAAGGGCGGCTCCACAGAGCGGCTTTTTTCTTCCTGCCACAGACGGAAAGAAAGGATGAAACTGATGAATATTATCGACGAATTGAAATGGCGCGGCGCAGTGAACCAGCAGACGGACGAAGAAGGGCTCTACAAGCTCTGCGGAGAGCAGTCCATCGCGCTGTACTGCGGCATCGACCCCACGGGGGACAGCATGCACGTGGGCCATCTCATCCCCTTCATGATCCTGAAGCGCTTCCAGATGGCGGGCCATCATCCGTACATCGTCATCGGCGGCGGCACCGGTGCCATCGGCGATCCCTCCGGCCGCAAGACGGAGCGCGTGCTCCAGTCGGCGGAGCAGGTGCACTACAATGCGGAATGCCTCACCGCGCAGATGCAGAAGCTCTTCGGCGGAGACGGCACGTTCTCCATCGTCAATAACTACGACTGGCTGTCGAAGATCTCCCTCCTCGATTTCCTCCGCGACTACGGCAAGCTCTTCAGCGTGAACGCCATGCTCGCGAAGGACGTGGTGGCCTCCCGCCTCGAGACGGGCATTTCCTTCACGGAATTTTCCTACCAGATCCTCCAGTCCATCGACTTCTATCAGCTGTACAAGACCTACCACATCCAGCTCCAGATCGGCGGCGCGGACCAGTGGGGCAACATCACCAATGGCATCGAAATGATGCGCAAGAAGGAAGGCATCACCGGCGTGTACGGCCTCACCATCCCGCTCATGCTGAAGGCGGACGGCACGAAGTTCGGCAAGAGCGCCGGCGGCGCGGTATGGCTCGATCCGAAGAAGACCTCGCCCTATGAATTCTTCCAGTTCTGGTTCAATCAGGACGACCGGGACGTGGTGAAATACCTGAAATACTTCACCTTCCTCTCCCACGAGGAGATCGACGCGCTGGAAGCGGAAACGAAGGAACATCCGGAGCACCGGCAGGCCCAGCGCCGCCTCGCCGAGGAAGTGACCCGCTTCGTTCACGGCGATGCCGGTCTGGAAGAAGCGGAGCGCGTGACGAAGGCGCTCTTCACGGGCGACGTGGCCGATCTGTCCGGCGCAGAGATCGAAGGGGCCTTCCGCAATACCGCAGGCGGCGTGATCCCCGAAGCACCGATGAACATCATCGACGCCCTCATCGCCGGCGGCGTGGAGAAATCGAAGCGCCAGGCCCGTGAGGACGTGAAGAACGGCGCCATCCGCGTGAACGGCGAGGCCGTGCGCGATACGGAAGCGCAGATCACCGCCCATCCCCACACGGACGGACGCTATGTGATCGTCCGCAAGGGCAAGAAAAACTATTTCCTGCTGGAAGTAAAAGCATAATAAGGAGACACCCATGAATTTCCGTTTTGACCACAACAATTTCAATGTACTGGATCTGAAGAAGAGCATCGCTTTCTATGAAGAGGCGCTGGGCCTCCATGAAACGGGACGCATCGACGGCCCGGACGGAGCGTTCATCATCGTCTACATGGGCGACGGCGAATCGAAGCACCGTCTGGAGCTGACCTGGCTGCGGGACCGCAAGGAACCGTACAATCTGGGGGACAACGAATTCCATCTGGCCTTCACCACGCCGGACATGGAAGCGGCTCATGCGCTCCATGCGAAGATGGGCTGCATCTGCTACGAAAATCCGGAGATGGGCATTTATTTCATCACCGACCCGGATAATTACTGGCTGGAAATCGTTCCGGAACAGAAGGCATGAAGCCCTTTTCCGAACGGACGGCCCGGGTGATCGGGGAAGCGGGCACGAAGCGGCTCGCCGGGAAGTCTGCGGCGGTCTTCGGCGTGGGCGGCGTCGGCTCCTACGCGGCGGAGGCGCTCATCCGCGCCGGCGTGGGGCGTCTCTTCTTCATCGACGGCGACACGGTGGAGGAGACGAACCTGAACCGGCAGCTCGTGGCGGACCTGACGACCCTCGGACGGCCGAAGGCGGAGGTCATGGCCGAGCGGGCGCGCCGGGTGAATCCGGACTGCCGCGCAGAGGCCCTCGTCCGCCGGTATCAGCCGGGAGACCGGCCGTGGCTGGCGGAGCTGGCGCCGGATTTCGTGATCGACGCCATCGACGATGTGCCGGCGAAAACGGCGCTCGCCGGGGACTGCCTCAGTCTGGGCATCCCCGAGGCCTCGTCCATGGGGACGGGGAACCGGCTCCATCCGGAGATGCTGGAGGTGTCCGACATTTATAAAACGTCGGTGTGTCCGCTGGCGCGGCGCATGCGGCGGGAGCTGAAGGCGCGGGGTGTGCCCCGGCTGACGGTGGTCTGGTCGCGGGAGAATCCCGTCCGGACCGGCAGCGGCGCCGTAGGCTCGGTGTCCTTCGTTCCGCCGGCGGCGGGGATGATCCTCGCGGGCATCGCCGTGCGGACGCTGCTGAAGGAGGAAACAAAATGAAGTACACGGTGCGCCGTCCGGAATGGTTCACGCTGACCATTGACGGCCGGCCCCATTACGGCTACGATCAGGAGTGGTACCCGGACCGGTGGCAGAAGCTCGCCGGCTGCGGGCCCACCACGGGCTCGGTGATCATCGCCTACATCGAGACGAAGGAGACGGGGATGGCAGTGGCCACACAGGAGGCGGCGCTGGCGAAGATGCTCACCTTCTGGCCCTACGCCACGCCGCGGATGCACGGGCTGTACAAGACGCGGTGGCTCATGGAGGGGGTCGCGTCGTATCTGGCGGATCACCGGCTCCGGGGCCGGGCTGATATGATGACGGTGCCGCTCCTGCGGCCTCTGCGCCCGAAGGCGGCCGCGCTGGCGGACTACATCCGGGAGGGGCTGGAGGCAGACGCGCCGCTGGGATTCCTGAATCTCCACAACGGCGGCAACAGCGCGCTCTACAGCTGGCACTGGATGCCCTTCATCGCGCTGGAGAAGAGCGCAGACGGGCGGTACACCGGCACGGTCCTCGACGAGGGGCGGATGATCGATTTCGACCTGGGTGCGTGGCTCCGGGACAGCCAGTTCGGCGGCGGCTTCGTGCGCGTCATGGATACGGACAAATAAAGGAATAAAAAGAACGCATCGGGCAGCCGGTGCGTTTTTTTGCGGTGTGATACAATGAAAGAAAACCGATTTCCCGGGAGGAGGGATCTTATGAAATGCAAATGGATGGCGGCGCTGGCGGCAGCGCTGCTCATGCCGGCCGCAGCCGGCGCGGTGAGCCCGGCGGAGCTGGCGGACAGCACGAAGTACCGCCCGCTGTACATGACCGAGGCGGGCACGGTGTACGCCGATCTTTCGAGCATTCACACGGGGGACCCCGTGGAGGGACAGCTCCCGCTCATTCAGGCGGACATCTACATGGAGAGCTACCAGCCGTCTCCGGACTATGACACGGTGGTCTCGGGGAAACTGGTGCAGTACGTCTTCGCCTATCACACGAAGCTTCTGGCCATGCACCGCACGGGAGAGGGCAGCGTCCCGCTCCAGTATTACGCGGACAACCGGCTCTTCGGCATCTTCGATGCGGACGGGAAGCCTGCCAACGTATCGCCCCAGCTGGGCGAGGCGCAGTCCATCGCCATCACCGGCGAGGCGCAGGACCTTTATCTGAATCTCTACCGCACCCTCTGAGCGGACCCGATCCCCGGCTTGCCGGGGATTTTTTACGGGTGCCCATCGGCTGGACAGCTCGGGGGAAATATGATACATTAGGCACAGGCATAGTATGTGCGAAAAAAGTAAATGAAAAAGCATCAACGGAGAATGCATATGAGACTCAGCATAGCAGGCGGCTGCGGCGATTTCGGGCGCAGCTGCTTTTTTGTATCTGGAAATCAGCATGCGTACATCGTAGACTGCGGCACGTCAACGGACGGGAAGGACCGGGTGCCGGACCTGACGGCGGACGAGATCCGCGGGGCGGAATACCTCTTCCTCACCCATTCGCACCGTGACCACACCGGCGCGGTGGAGTATGCAGAGCGGATGGGCTTTTCCGGCCCGGTATTCATGTCCGCTCAGACCTACCGGCAGCTCGGCTACAAGCCGAAGAATGCGGTCATCATGGATTCGACGGCTCCCGAGGTGGAGCTCCTGCCGGATTTCGTGCTCCAGTGGGGCCGCACGGGCCACTGCTGCGGCGCGGTGTGGTACGCCATCACCTGTGAGGGAAAGACCGCGTTCTTTTCCGGGGACTACCGGGAGGGCGATCCCTTTTACCGGAACGACCCGGTGCGGGACCTGACGGCGGATATCGCCGTGATCGACGCGGCGTATCCCACGGACGAGACGGGCGATGTCATGCGGGAGCGGTTCCTGGACCGGGCGGAGGCCATCCTGAAGGAGGGCCGGGCGCTCATCCTGCCGGTGCCGCGCTTCGGCCGGGGCCTGTCCATCGCGGCGTCGCTCTATCTGCGCACCGGCGGAGCGTATCCCATGGCGATGGACACGCGGCTGTACCGGGAATGGCGCACCTTCGCGCGGCGGAAATATTTCGTGAAGCCCGGCATCTGGGAGGTGCCCGTGGAGGCCTTCTCCCTGTGGGACGGGCAGAGCGCGGACGCGCCGGGGGCGTATTTCCTCACGGACGCCCAGCTCACCCACGCGGGGAGCCGCCAGCTGGCGGACCACTCGCCGGACGCGGCGATCCTTCTCTCGGGGAGCCTTCACGGCTACGGCCGGGCCCGGGACTTTGTGGAGGCCGGACGGGCGGAGCAGGCGCTGTGGCCGAACCATATGACCTACGGGGAGATGCAGGCCCTCGCCGGAGCGAACCATTTCGGCACGGTGGTGCCCTATCACGACCCGGGGCGTCAGCCGGAGCAGCGGGTCTTTGAATTCTGACGGCGCGGGCCCGCAGGCGGACGCAATTCTCCGAAGCGGGAGTCCGATGCTCTGTGATATAATAGTAAAGAAGCAAAACGCTCAAAATCCGGAAAGGCGGTGTATTAAATGATCAGTTACAAAAAAATCCTCGTTCCTTACGATGGCTCCGAGCACGCGAAAAAAGCGCTCCAGCAGGCCGTGGACCTTGCACAGGCGGGCGGCGGCGAGCTCTGTATCGCCAGCGTCTGCAATATCGTATCGGTGATGAGCAATTTTGACCAGGTCTCCATTGCGGAAGGCTGCCTCACCACGCAGCTGTCGCAGGATCTGGAAAAACAGTGCCGTGCGGATCTGGCAGAGGCGGAAGCGATGGTGCCCGCCGGTGTGAAATCGGAATCCCGCTTTGAGGTCGGCTCTCCGGGACCGGTGCTGCTGCAGCTTGCCGACGAGCTCGAATGTGATCTGGTCGTCATGGGCAGCCGGGGTCTTGGACCGCTGAAGGGCATCTTCATGGGCTCCGTTTCCAGCTATCTCGTAAGCCGCGCAAAATGCCCGGTATTGATCGTAAAGTAACAGAGGGGCCGCAATGCGCGGCCTTTCTTTTTTGCCGGACAGAGGATGTGCGGCGGAAAAGAAAGGAGGGCACGCAATGGATTCACATGGACAGTGGCTCAGAGAACGGCTGGACGAGTGGACGGCGGAGGGACTGATCCCGGAGGAGACCGCAGAGGCGCTCCGGGCGCGGTGCCCGGCCGGTCCGTCCTTCGTCTGGACGGGGCCTCTTTTTGCGGCGGCGCTGGTCTGTCTGGCCGCGGGGCTCGCCTTCACCGGCGCGGGGCTGTGGGGCTCCCTGCCGCAGGATGAGCGGTTCCTGCTGGCGGCGGGGCCGCTGGCGGTGTCGGTGATCGCGGCGGCGCTCTTCCTGCTGGGAGACAGCGCCATCCGTCCGGTGCGGCACCACGGTCCGGAGGGAGAGGCGCTCCCGGCGCACCGGGGGCTGCCGGTCTTTCTCCGGGAGGGCGTGGGCATTTTCCACGGGCTGGCCCTCACGGCGGCGGTGTGGATGGTGCACGATTCCTTCCTGCTGGACCCGGATATGTCGGGGCTGGCGGCAGGAGCGGCGCTGTGCCTGCTGGTGATGCTCTATCTGCTCCGCTCGGCGGGGCTGGGCGTCATCTTCGCGGCGGATACGGCGTGGGCGGCATGGCTGTCGGCACCGTACGGCGGCTGGACCGGCGGCGCGGCGTGGGTGCTCCTCGCGGCGGGCTTCCCCTTCTTCTTCCTCCTTATCAGCGAAAAGCGGCAGGAGGCGGGGATCGCCTATGCGTGGGGCTGGATCGCGGCGGTGCTGGCGCTGACCTTCTTCACCGCGTCGGAGCCGATGTGGCAGGTGGTGTTCTTCTCCATCGCGGCGTCGCTCACATGGCTCATTGGCTCGGTGCTCCGGGCCTACGGCTGGATCGGCGCGGCGTTCCGCTTCTTCGGCGGCGCGGCGGTCTTCGGCGGCCTTCTGGCAGCGGCGTTCGGCTCGCCCTGGCGCGGCGCGGAGGGCAGCTGGTACCTGTGGGTGCTGCTGATCCTCTTCCTCGCGGCGGACGGGGTGCTCCTGCTCCGCGCGGCGGGGAAGAAGGAATGGCTCAGCACGGCGGCGGGCGTGACGCCCTTCGTGCTGGCCGCTGCGGCGCTTCTGGCGCTGTGGGACCGCAGCGGTGTGTCCTCGGCGGTGCTGGTATCGTGCTTCATCGTATTTCTGGCGGCGGCGGTCATCGGCCGGGGCCTCCAGAAGGGGCGGCGCTGGCAGATGGCCTCGGGCCTGCTTTTCCTCATGGCGGATGGCGTGGTCCGGCTGTGGGATTCGTCCCTGAGCTTCGGGCAGCGGGGGGCCTTCTTCCTCGTGGCGGGGCTGATGGCGGCGCTCCTGTGCGTGCTGCTCCGGCCGGCGCATAAGAAAGCGCGCCCGCACCGCCGGCACGGACTTCCGGAAGAGACGGGAGGCGATGGCGATGCGTAGAAAATGGCTGTGGATCGCCTTCCTGCTGGCGGCAGCGGTGGAATTTTTCCTCCTCATCTGGGTGCGGGGGGAATTCCGCACCGTGGAGGCGGAAGGGAAGGAATACGTCGTCCCCGTATCGGTGCAGTTCGCCGATAATTTCTACGAAAAGAATTACATCACCCTCCATGTGCCGATCGACAAGGCGCAGTGGAGCGGACCGGCTGCTCCGGTGGCGGGGGAGAGCGTCTATGTCTCCATCCGGGCCGGAGAGAATGAAGCCATGGAGGTGCTGGGAGCGCAGCCGGACCAGCCCTCCGGAGAGTATCTCCTCGTGCGGGCAAAGCACCTCGAGGGGGATGTGCTGTATTTTGATTTCCCCTCAGACCGCCTGTACATGGATGAGGCGGACCGGCGGAAGATCCCCGTGACGGAGGTGGCGGAGCGCATCCAGGTGCGCGATCCCGATACGGGACGGACGGAGACGCGCATGAAGAATACGCTCACCGCGCGGGTCCGCGTGAAGGACGGCCGGGCGGTCATCACGGCGCTTCTGGTGAACGGCAGTCCCGTCACGGCGGCGTTCACCACGGTGGGGACCAATGCAGATGTGAAGTATGCCGCAAGCGGCAAGGAAAAGGACACGGTCGTTCCCATGGGGGACGGGACCTGATGAGAGCCTGCGGCGCAGGCGCGGAGGCATCATGTATATCATATGTATGAGACACGGCGCAGCGGAGCCGGAGTCGGACGCGGTGGAGAACAGAAACCGCCGCCTCACCGAAAAGGGCATCCGCGGTGCCGGCAAAACGGCGGATATGCTCCGGCATTTCCTGAAGGGAAACCGGCTGACCATTTACACCAGCCCGTACCGGCGGACGAAGCAGACCGCGGAGATCGCCGCGGAGGTGTGCGGCGGGTCGATCCAGGCGGCGGAGGAGCTGCTCCAGAGCGCCTGGGGGCCCGTGGCGGCGCACTGCATTTCCGGCAGCGGGCCGATCCTCCTCGTGGGGCATCAGCCGTTTCTCCAGAGCTATCTCATGACCGTCGCGGGGGCGGCGCTGAAATTCGCGCCCGCTTCGGCGGCCGTCATCGATTACGATCCGGCCTGGCGGCAGGGACAGCTCATCGGCTATCTGTCGCCGGATCTGAAAAAACTGAAAAAAGGCTGAAAAGGGGCGGCCGGCGGGCCGCCCTTTCTATGAAGAAAGGATCATCATGAAACATCTTCTCACCATTGCAGGCTCGGATTCCTCCGGCGGCGCAGGCATCCAGGCCGATCTCAAGACCTTTGCGGCTCTCGGCGCCTACGGCATGAGCTGCATCTGTGCGGTGACGGCGCAGAATACCACCCGCGTGGCGTCCGTGCAGAATATCGACCCCGACATGGTGACGGCCCAGCTGGCCGCCGTGTATGAGGACATCCCGCCGGACGCGGTAAAGACGGGGATGCTCTCTACGCCGGCCATCGTGCGCGCCGTGGCGGACTTCCTCGCATCGCACCGGGGCCCGCCGGTGGTGGTGGACCCGGTGATGGTGGCCACCTCCGGGGGTGTGCTCCTCGAGCCGGAGGCGGTGGAGGTATACAAGACCGCGCTCTTCCCGGAGGCGGCGCTCATCACGCCGAATATGCCTGAGGCGGAGGTGCTCACGGGCATGACCATCGCCAGCGAGGCGGACATGGCCCGGGCGGCGGAGGCGCTCATGCAGTACGGCTGCGGGGCGGTGCTCGTGAAGGGCGGCCACCGCACGGAGGACGCCGTGGACGTGCTCTTTGACGGGAAAGAGGCCCATTATTTCCGGAGCGAGCACATTGAGACGAAGAACACCCACGGTACGGGCTGCACCCTGTCCAGCGCGCTCGCGGTCTTTCTGGCGCAGGGTCTGCCTGCGGCGGATGCGGTCGCGGCGGCCAAGTCCTATCTGACGGGGGCCATCCGGAGCGCGGCGAAAGGCTCCGTGGGCCATGGCAGCGGCCCGGTGGACCATTTCTGGTTTTACGGAATAAAGTGGGGCCGGATGAAATGAATGCATTCTTTGCCTATCTGGCCCGGCTGAAGTACATCCGCCGGTGGGGGCTGATGCGGAACAGCGTCCCCGAAAACGATGCGGAGCACACCCTCCAGACGGCGGTCATCGCCCACGGGCTGGCGCTCATCCGGCAGGAGGTCTTCGGCGAGCCCTGCGACGGCGGGCGGTGCGCCCTGCTGGCGCTCTACCACGATGCGAGCGAGGTCTTTACCGGCGATATGCCCACGCCGGTGAAATATTTCAGCGAGAGTCTCCGCGGCCAGTACGGCGAGATCGAGCGTATGGCCCGGGAACGGCTCCTGCAGACACTTCCGGAGGCGCTCCGCGGCGCCTACCGGCCCTTCGTGGTCGATATGGAGAGCGATCCCCTGTGGCCGCTCGCCAAGGCGGCGGATACGCTCTCGGCTTATCTCAAATGCCTGGAGGAGCGGCAGGCGGGCAATCGTGAATTTGACGAGGCGGGCCGCGCGGCGGAGGAAAAGCTCCGCGCCATGGGCCTGAAAGAGGTGGACTGGTTTCTGTCCCACTTCGCAGGGAGCTTCGCCCTCACCCTGGATGAGCTGAATCGGAAAAATTGACTCTGTCAAAAGAACTTGACAGAAGGACACCCCGGCACGGGGAGGAAAAACAGCGGTTTCCTCCGACAGCCGGGGCTTTTTTGCGTGCCCGGAGAGCCCGCAGGTTCTCAGAAAATTTTTATAAAACGTTGATGCAATTTATACAGACCGCAGACAACGGATTGACGGCTTCCTCTTACAATGGGTCTGTCACTGAGAAAAACAACCATATCAGCTTGCGCACAGGAAAGGACAACTATGAATCGATCACTGTATCTGGTGTCATCTACCATGCTTTGGGGACTTCCCCCGGAGAAGTGGTTTCAGATCACCGAAGAGGAAGGACTGGCAGGCATTGAGGTGTGGGCGCAGCAGCTGGAATCGCAGGAGATCTCCGTGGAAACGGTGCGGCGGCTGGCGCTGCAGCACGGCGCGGCGCTCACGGTGCACAGCTACAGCTGGGACATGAATCTCATCTCGCTCTCCCGCTCCATGCGGGAAGCGGCGGAAGCGCTCACGAGGAAAGGGATCGCGCTGGCGTCGTATCTCCATGCGCCGCACGTGACGATCCATCCCGGACGGGACGGACTCGCTCTGCCCGGCACGGATTTTGAGGAACTGATGGCGTATTCCATGCGGTCCCTCGCACGGTACGCCGCCGAAGAAGGCACGCGGGCCTCCTTCGAGATCATGGAAAAGATCCCGAAGGAACGGCTCACCACGCCGGAGGCGGCCCGCCGGGCGGAAGCGCTGGCCGCGGCCGGCCCTCTATGGAGCTACACGGAGGACACGGCGCACTGCGACAGCGAGGAGGAAATTTTCCACATCGCGGAATGCCTCGGGGGAAGCCTCGCGGAATTTCATGTAAGCAATAAAAAGGGAACGGTCCGCCACATCGGCGATGTGGAAAACGGGGACCTGAATCTCCCGGCAGTCACGGCCCGGCTCGAGGGCTACGGCCTCCCCATGATCCTGGAGGGCTTTGATCCGTCCATGAAGGCGGAACGGCTGCATCGTACACTGCGCTGGCTGGACGGCGCGGAAGAAAGGAATGGAAACAAATGAACCGAATGAAAAAAGGAATGATTCTCGCCTGCTGCGCCGCAGCGGCTGTACTGTTCGCCGGATGCGGCGGCAGCGCGGATAAATCCGCGGCCGGAGAGGCTCCGAAGGGAGAGATCAACCTGTATACCTCCCAGCCGGAAGCAGATGCGCAGAAGCTCGTGGCGGCGTTCAATCAGAAATATCCTGACGTAAAGGTGAAGGTGTTCCGTTCCGGTACGGAAGAAGTGGTCAGCAAGATCATGGCGGAAAAGAAGATGGGCCAGGTCCAGGCAGACGTGCTCCTCGTATCCGATGCGGCCACCTTTGAACAGCTGAAGCAGCAGGCCATCCTCGACAACTACGAATCGCCGGAAATGAAGAACATCCCCGCGGAGCTGGTGGACAAGGACCACACCTATGCCGGCACGAAGGTCATCGCCACGGGCATCATCTACAATACAGATCTGGTGAAAGAGGCGCCGCAGTCCTTCATGGACCTCACGAAGCCCGCCTATAAGGACATGGGCATCATGCCGAGCCCGCTCTATTCCGGCGCGGCAGCCTACAATCTGTCGGTCATCACCCGCACGCCGTCTCTGGGCTGGGATTTCTACAAGGGCCTGAAAGCCAACGGCATGGCCGTGGACAAGGGCAACGGCGGCATCCTGAAGGCAGTGAGCGAAGGCAATAAAGGCACGGGCATCGTGGTGGACTACATGGTGGCCCGCGCGGCAGCCAAGGGCGCTCCGGTGAAATTCGTCTATCCGGCGGAAGGGGCTCCGGTCATCACGGAACCGATCGGCGTCGTGAAGGGCGCGGTCAATGAAAATCTGGCGAAGCTCTTCGAGGACTTCGTGCTCTCCGAGGAAGGACAGAAGCTGACGGTGGAAATCGGCTACACGCCGATCCGCAAGGGCATGAAGGCGCCGGAAGGACTGAAATCCATCGACGAGATCAAGATCATCGGCGGGGATATCGCAGAGCTCGTTGCAGGCAGAGAGGCTGACAAGAAGGCCTTCACGGATCTCTTCCAGAGCGGCAACTGATGGAAGCCTTACTTCACAGAACACGGGCGCTGCGGATCTCCCGGAGCGGACTGCTTTTCACCGTGCTGGCGGCGGTCTTCTTCGTATTCCCTCTGATCCGGCTGGTGCTGCTGTCCCTCACGGCAGAGGACGGCACGCTGTCGGCGGCGCAGTATGAGGTGCTCCTGCAGGACCCCCGCGCAGGCGCAGCCATCGCCAATACCATCGGCATTTCCGTCTCGGCGGCGCTGCTGTCCGCACTGTGCGGCACGGTGACGGCCTTCCTGACGGTCTATACGAATATCCGTTATAAAACACTCATTGAAGGGCTGGTCTTCCTGCCCTTCGTCATTCCCGCCTATGTGATGACCATTTCCTGGACGGGGCTGACCGCCGCCGGGGGCGCCCTGACGCAGCTCCTGCAGGCAGCGGGCCTGCCGCCCCTTGACCTGTACACCCGGGGCGGCATCATCGCCATGCTGGGTATCTGCCATATGTCGGTGGTACACGTCACGGTGAGCCACCGCCTGAAAAAGATCTTCGAGGAAGTGGACTGGGCGGCGCGCGTCTCCGGATGCCCGCCGTGGAAGACGATCCGCCGGGTGGACCTGCCCATGGCGGCGCCGGCCATCGCCAGCGGCACCGTGCTGGCCTTTCTGGCCGACGTGGACAATTTCGCCGTGCCGGCTTTTCTGGGGATCTCCTCGAATATCCCCGTGCTCAGCACCTACATCTATGAGAAGGTCATCAGCTTCGGCCCCGATTCCTTTGCATACGGCGCAGTGCTCTCGGTGGTACTCTCCGTGATCGCCCTCACGGGGACCCTGCTGGCGGCCCGCCTCGGCGGCCGCAGGGACGGCGGCGAAGGAGGCCGCGTCCATTCGGAGGCGCGCATCGTCTTTTCACCGGCTGTCCGCCTCGTGGTGGAGCATCTCACCGCGGGCGCGCTCATTTTCTTCAGCGTGGTGCCCTTCTTCTACATGGCTGTCAGCGCCCTGCTGAAGACCTTCAATTTCTCCCTCCGTCCGGAGGATATGACTCTGGACAATTACCGCTTCGTCTTCACCAATGACGGCATCCGCGAAGCGGCGCTGAACAGCCTCTTCCTGGCGGGCATGGGCACCATCGCGTGCCTCGTGCTCGGCACCATCGCGGCGTACGGCATCGTCCGCCGGGGCAGCCGGGCAGCGGCCTTCCTCGAGGGCTGCGCGTCCATGACCTATTCCGTGCCGGGCATCGTCCTCGCCCTGGCGCTCATTTTCTACTGGAGCCAGCCGGTCCCCGGTATGACCACCGGCCTGTACGGCTCGTATACCATCCTGATCCTGGGCTATGCCTCCCGCTATATGATCGTGCAGATCAAGAACAGCGCGTCCGCCATGGTGTCCATGAGCGCCGCCGCGGAGGATGCGGCCCTCGTATCGGGGAGCTCCTTCCTGCGGATGTGGGTGAAGATCATCATTCCCCAGCTGGCCGCACCGGCGCTGGCAGGGTCCTTCTTCATCTTCCTGTCCGCCTTTACGGAGCTCACCATGTCCTCGGTCATGTCGTCCGCTTCGACGAAGACCATCGGACTGGCCATATTCAACCTCCAGCAGGCCGGCGATTACAGTCTGGCTGCGGCGGTGTCCTCTGTGATCCTGGCGGTGATGCTTCTCTGCTGCGCCGTCCGGCTCGTGTATAAGAAAGCAAGGAGATCTGTATGAGTCTTGTGATCGATCATATTTCCATGTCGTACGGAAAGACGGCGGTCCTGCATGATATTTCCGCTGAGATCGGCAAGGGGGAATTCCTGTCGATCCTGGGCCATTCCGGCTGCGGCAAGACCACGCTCCTGAAGATCATCGGGGGCTTCATGAAACCCACCGGGGGCCGCATCCTCATGGACGGCACGCTCTATTCTGACCCGTCCCGGTCGCTTCCGCCGGAAAAGCGGGACATGGGCATGGTCTTCCAGTCTTTCGCACTGTGGCCCCATATGACCGTGCGGCAGCACGTGGAATTTCCGCTCCAGTGCCGGAACAAGGATCTGTCCGCGGCGGAGAAGGAGAAGCGCATCGTTCATGCGCTGGAGGCGACCGGCCTGAACGGGCTGGAGGACCGCTATCCGGACGAGCTCTCCGGCGGCCAGAAGCAGCGCGTGTCCCTCGCCCGAGCCATCGTGTCCGGTCCGTCTCTGCTCCTCATGGATGAACCGCTGTCCGCACTGGACGCGGACCTGCGCATTTCCATGCGGAAGGAGATCAGCCGCATCCACCGCCTCACGGGCACCACGGTGATCTTCGTCACCCACGATCAGGGCGAGGCGCTGTCCCTGTCGGACCGCATCATGGTTCTCAACGGCGGGCGCATCGAGCAGCTCGGCACGCCGCAGGACATCTATCTGCGGCCGGCCACGAAATTCATCGCCTCCTTCATCGGTCGGTGCAATTTCGTGAAGGGCGACTGGAACGGCGACACCTTCCGCGCCGGCGAAGGAAGCTTCGTCTTCCAGGGCGCTCCCGTGGCGGACGTGTTCCACCGGGACCACGTATGCCCGATCCGTCCGGAGCAGTTCCGCCTCGCAGAGAACGGGAGCGGACTCCCCGGCGTCATCCGGGAGAAGCAGTACAACGGCCGGGAGATCCATTACGCCGTGTCCTGCCAGGATGACCTGTTCAGCGTGTACACGTCGGCTGCGGAAAATTACGCCATCGGAGACGAGGTGTATCTGCAATGCCGCTGAGGCCGCTGTTTGACCTGCACACCCACACCGTGGCGAGCGGCCACGCCTATGGCACGCTGCAGGAAAATCTGCGCGCCGCCCGCGAGCAGGGCCTGCTCGCACTGGGCACGTCCGACCACAGCCCGGGCATGCCCGGCGGCACGGACCGCACCTTCTTTGAAAATTACCGCATCCTGCCGCGAGAGGTCTTCGGCGTGCGCCTGCTCCGCGGGATGGAGGCGAACATCACCGATTATGACGGCTCCATCGACGGGGGCACCGTGACGGAGGAAATGGACTACGTCATCGCCAGCCTCCATTCCCACTGCATCCGCCCCGGCTCGGAGGAGGAGAATACCCGCGCGGTGATCGGCGCCATGAAGCATCCCTGCGTGAAGATCATCGGCCATCCCGACGACGGCCGGTACCCGCTGGATCTGGACCTCGTGGCGGAGGCCGCCCGGGACTTCGGCGTGGCGCTGGAGATCAACAACAGCTCGCTCCGTCCGTCGTGCCGCCGCCTGAACGGCGCCTCGCTGGTGCGCCGGCTGGCGCGGACGCTCGCCGAAAAGGGCGCGCTGGCCGTCATGGGAAGCGACGCCCATATCTGGTGCGACGTGGGCCGCTTTGCCGAAGCGGAAGCCGTACTGGAGGAGACAGGCTTCCCGGAGGCGCAGCTTCTGAATCTCCGCATGGAAGGGCTGGACTTCCTGCTGCGGAAGCGGGACAAATAAATCATTATACAAAATACAAAAAGACCGTCCCCGAAGGGACGGTTTTTCTGTGCACGAAAAAAGACCCCGAAAGGGGTCTTTTTTTTATCTTTCTCTTGCGCGGCAGAGTCCGCGGTCGCAGTTCCGGAGGAAACGGAGGAGATGTTCGATTTCCGGGGAGGAGTTGAGTTCCTGCTCCATTTCCGCGATGGCGTCCACCAGCTTCAGGCCGGAGCGGAAGATGAGACGGTACGCCTTTTTCAGATCGCTCTTTACTTCCGGAGAAACGTTCCGGCGGGAGAGGCCCACGCTGTTCAGCCCCACGATATGAGCCGGATTGCCGTCAGCAATGACATAGGGGCAGATATCCTGTACGATCTTGGACATGCCGCCCACCATGGCGCCGTCGCCGACCTTGACGAACTGATGGATGCCCGCCATGCCGCCTACGACGACGTGATTCTCGATAATGACATGGCCTGCAAGGCCGGAATAGCCGGACATGACCACATGGTCGCCCACGTTGCAGTTGTGCGCGATGTGCACATAGGCCTGCAGCATGGTGTAAGAGCCGATGCGGGTCTCACAGTTTTCTCCGGTGGCGCGGTGAATGGTGACGCACTCCCGGATGAGATTGCCGTCTCCGATGACGACAAAGCTGTTTTCACCGCGGAATTTCAGATCCTGCGGCTCCTCGCCGATGACGGCGCCCGAATAAATGTGATTGTTCCGTCCCATGCGGACGTTCTTTGCAATGACCACGTGCGGGCCGATGATCGTACCTTCACCGATTTCACAATTGGGACCAATGACCGCTCCCGGTCCAATGATGACATTTTTGTGAACGATGGCAGTAGGATCTATGACGGCTGTGGGATGGATCTGCGGGTCCAGCGTTTCTACGATTTTCAATTCCATCATCCTTACTCCTCCGTAATTGAATGTCCGAAAGGCGGCCGGCGCCGCTCTTTACCTATATATTCGGCCGGACATTCCCGATTTGAAACAGCAGAGGAAAGAGAAAACAGGGGAAAACAGCCGGATTTCTCCGGAAATCTCCTATATGCTCCTTCATTTGACTGTTTTCTTTTTTATTTCTTCAGGTTCTCTTTCGGGTCAGCGAGATAGAAGAGGAAATCCGCTTCCGCCTTCAGCACGCCGTTTGCACGAGCTTCACAGTGCACCTTGCCCATGCGGCCGATGATCTTCTTGATGTCCGCGCGGGTGACGAGCACGTCGCCGGGGGTCACCGGAGAACGGAACCGTACCTTGTCCATACCGGTGAAGAACGGGAGCAGCCCCCGGTTTTCCTCCGGATACTGGAGGGCGATGCCGCCCACCTGCGCCATGGCCTCGCAGATGAGAGCGCCCGGCATGATCGGTTTTTCCGGGAAGTGGCCCTGGAAGAACGGTTCATTTACGGTGACGCATTTGATGCCCACGGCGTATTTCAGGGGGTCCAGTTCGATGATGCGGTCCAGGAGCAGCATCGGATAGCGGTGGGGCAGAATTTCCTTAATCTGATTGACGTCAAGTTCCATGATAAATTCCTCCTTATGATAAATAGAGAATCCTGTTTCTTTATGGGGTATCCGGGACTCAGTCCGCCCGGTCCTGCTTCAGAGCCAGAATCTGTTCGGACAGCTCGCCGTTCAGTTTGTGGCTGCCGAGGACGGCGATGATGTGCGCGTGAAGCGGTCCGATCAGGGAGATATCCCCGAGGATGTCCAGAATCTTGTGGCGCACCAGCTCGTCAGGCCAGCGGGGCACGGAGAGGCAGCCGTCCTCCGAGTAGACCACGGCGTTTTCCGTGGTGCCCCCGCGGCCGAGGCCCATCTTGCGGAGCGCTTCCAGCTCCCAGGTGAATCCGATGGTCCGGGCGGAGCCGATCTCCTTTTCAAAGGTCTCCGGCGTGAGCGTCACGTCCAGCACCTGCGTGCCCAGAAGCGGGTGGGGATTGATGGACGTGAAGGTGACGCGCAGCCCGTCGTAGGGGAGTGCCGCCACGAATTTCTGTCCGTCGTAGGCGGCGACGCTGTGAGGCAGCTCGAAGATGTGCGCCTCCGCGTCCTGTTCCACAATGCCCGCCTGGCGGATGAGGCCGATGAATACGGCGCCGCTGCCGTCGCCCACCGGCGGCTCGGGCCGGTCCATCTCGATGAGGCAGTTGTCGATGTGCATCCCGTAGAGCGCGGCCAGCACGTGTTCGATGGTGGTGACCTGCGCTCCGTTGGCCGACAGGGTGGTGGCGCGGTTCGTGCCGGACAGATTGGCCGGCGTGGCGGGGATCTCCGGAGCGCCCGGCAGATCCCTGCGGCGGAACACGATGCCCGTATCCGCTGCCGCGGGAGAGAGCGTCATTTTTACGGGCAGTCCGGAATGGAGGCCGACCCCTTCATAGGAGACGGTGCTGCCCAGTGTCTGTTGCTTTCTTTTCAAGGTCAGGTTCCTTTCAGAGCAATATATACATACATACTTATTTTACCTTTTTTCCGGGCGCGGTGCAAATCTCTGCACCGGCCGGGACCGGCGGCGCCGCAGGGCTTATTTGTATTTTTTATACCGCCCTCCGGGAGCGGGCATGGCGGGGCACTCATGTTATAATAAAGATATAAAGCATAAAAAAGACGGTATGGAAAGACCGGTCAAAGGAGGTATGGACATGGATGAAATCATGAAGCGGGGCAACACGCGGAAATTCAAGGACCAGCCCGTGGGCGACGAGGAAATACAGCAGCTCCTCCGGGCGGCCATGCAGGCGCGCACCGCAGGGAATCAGACGCCGTGGCACTTCATCGTCGTGCGGAATGAGGCGCTCATCAAGGCGCTGGCCCACAACAGCATGACCGCCGGCCCGATCCGAAAGGCGCCGGTGGCGCTGGTGCTCCTGGGCGACTCGAGAGGCCTCACCTTCCCCGAGAGCTGGACCATGGATCTGGCCGCGGCGGCGGAGAATATCCTCATCGAGGCGGAGCATCTCGGACTGGGCACGCTGTGGATCAGCGTCTATCCCCACGAGGACCGCATCCGCCACATCCGGAGCCTCTTCGAGATGCCGCTGGAGGTGACGCCCTTCTGCATCATCCCCGTGGGTTATCCCGCAGACCGGCCCATCCGGCTGAATCATTTCGATGCGTCCCGCATCCACTACGACGCGTTCTGAGAGGGAGAAGAAACGCCATAAAAAAAGACAGCTTCATGAGCTGTCTTTTTCGCTGCCTTATTTCGTGCCGAAAATGCGGTCGCCTGCATCGCCCAGACCGGGCACAATGTAGCCGTGCTCGTTGAGATGGTCGTCCAGTGCAGCGGTGTAGATCTCCACATCAGGATGGGCCCTGCTCACGCATTCCACGCCCTCCGGCGCAGAGACGAGGCACATGAGCTTGATGTGCTGCACGCCGCGCTTCTTCAGCATGGTGATGGCCGCAGCGGAGCTCCCGCCGGTGGCGAGCATGGGATCGACCACGATGAAGTCGCGGTCCGCCGTGTCGGGGAGCTTGCAGTAATATTCCACGGGCTCCAGCGTCTTCGGGTCGCGGAAGAGGCCGATCACGCCCACCCGGGCGGAGGGGATGAGCTTCAGCATGCCGTCCAGCATGCCCAGTCCGGCGCGGAGCACCGGCACGATGACGATCTTCCGGCCGGCGATGCGCTGTCCCTCGGCGGGGCCGATCGGGGTCTCGATGGGCACCGGCTCGAGTGGCAGGTCCCGGGTGACCTCATACCCCATGAGAAGGGTGATTTCCTCCAGCAGACGGCGGAAATCGCCGGAGCCGGTTTCCTTTCTGCGCATGAGCGTGAGCTTGTGCTGGATCAGCGGATGAGAAATGATATGCAGCGCCATGAGAGAGCCTCCTTTTGAAATACGGGAATTTTTTCTTTATCATATCACAGCCGGTCCGTTTCGCAACGGCTGTGCGGTTGACTTCTCCCCCGTAGGCATATATAGTGGAAGAAATATTTTTCCTGCGGCGCACTACGCTGCAAGAGGCATGCAGGAGGTAATCACATGAATCAGAAATGGATCGCCGCTGCGGCGGCTGGGGTGCTGGCGCTCGCGCTGGCCGGATGCGGAGGCGGCTCTTCCGGCTCCGGGGAATCGCGCATCCCGAAGGATACGCTCGTCGTGGGGATCGCCACCGATGTGGCCAGCATCGACCCCGCCGTGGCGATGGAAAACTGGCAGGTGCCGTACTACTGCTATGAACGGCTCGTGCAGTACAAGACGGTGGACGGCAAGCCCAGCACGGAAGTGGAAGGCTCGCTGGCCCAGTCCTGGACCGTATCCGAGGACGGCCGCACCTGGACTTTCAAGCTGGCGCCGGGGCATAAATTCTCGGACGGCACCGACGTGGACGCCACGGCGGTCAAATTCTCCTTCGACCGCGTGAAGGCCATGAAGAAGGGCCCCTCTGATTATTTCAAGCTCGTGGAATCGGTGGAAGCGCCTGACGCGGAGACCGTGGTCATCCGTCTGTCCCGTCCCTTCGCGCCGTTCCTTCAGACCCTTGCCGTAGACAGCGGCAACATCGTCAATCCGAAGGTGATGGAGCATGAGCAGGACGGCGACTTCGCCACAGGCTGGCTCTCCAGCCACTCCGCCGGCTCCGGCCCCTTCCAGATCGCCGAATTCAATCCGGGCCAGAGCATCAAGCTCGTGCAGAATGAACACTACTCCGGCAAGAAGCCCGCTCTGAAAACGGTCACCTTCCAGATCATCAAGGACCCCTCCGCCCAGCGCCTCCAGCTGGAAAAGGGCGACCTTGACATCGCCGCCGGCATCCCCATGAACCAGCTGGAAGAGCTGAAGGGCAATAAGGACATCGTCATCCACGAAGCACCGGGCATGCTGGCCAGCGTCATCTATCTGAACAACCAGAAGGCGCCGCTCAACAATGTGAAATTCCGTCAGGCCCTGTCCTATGCAACGGACTACAACGGCATCATCGAAGGGGCCGTAAAGGGCCACGGCGAACAGCTCACCACGCCGGTGCCGAAGGGCATGTGGGGCCGCGACGACAATGCCGCCGGCTACACCTACGACGTGAACAAGGCGAAGGAGCTGCTCTCCCAGTCCGGCGTGCCCGAAGGTACGCAGCTGACGCTCCTCTACTCGGACAACCAGCCTTTCAATGAAACGCAGGCCCTCCTGCTGCAGAACAACTTCAAGGCCATCGGCATCGACCTCAAGCTGGAAAAGACCGCATGGCCCACCTTCCGTGAACGGGTGGACAAGGGCGACTTCGAGCTCGGCATGGGCACGTGGAGCCCGGACTACGCCGATCCGCAGAACTACATGAGCTACTGGTTCGACTCGGGCTACTTCGGCCTCGCAGGGAACCGTTCCTTCTATAAGAACGATCAGGTGGACGCGCTCCTCCGGGAAGCGGAATCCACCAGCGACCACCAGCGCCGCATCGACCTGTACCAGCAGGCCCAGCAGCTCGTCCTCGCCGACGCGCCGTACCTCTTCCTCTTCCAGACGAACGCCATGATCCCCACCCGGGCAAACGTGCAGGGCTTCGTCTACAATCCGATGCTCGACAATATGTACAACTTCCCCGACATCAGCAAGAGCTGATCCGGCGGGCATACAAAAAAGCCGTCCCCTTACGGGACGGCTTTTCGTGTGTCATTCTTTTTTCAGGAAGTCGATTTTCGGCAGGGTGCGGACGATCTCCATGGTCCGGAGGCTGACGGTCATCACCGAGAGAAGAAGGCGCAGAATGTACTGCGGGTCTTCGTGCTCGGCAGTCCAGTCATTCGGGTCATTCCGGATGCCGCTGTCCTTGTCTGTTTTTATTTGATAGCGATCCATGATCCATTCCACAGCGGAGCGGCCGTTCAGCATATAGTCGTAGACGGCCGGCGGGATCTGGCGGATGGTGATGTCATCATTGTAGAGGATGACGGACTTGTCCTTGTTCTTTCCCTTCCCGGCAAAGCGCATTTTTTCCACGTGGAAATTGTCGGCCCTCTTTTCCACGATGACGCCCTCCGGAGCGGGCTGGTCCTCATAGTGGAGATGGAGCTCCGCCAGGGCACGGCCTGCATCGCGGAAAGCGGAGAAGTCTTCCCGCCGGTCCACCAGCGGCACCCGGGGCAGAGACTTTTTCAGGTCGGCTTCAAACTGGGCGCGGTATTCCGGGGAATGGAGGAAGCCGTACACATAGAAGAAGATATCCTCCTTCGTGATGGCAGTGTCTTCATACTGGGCCCGCGCATCCTCAAGGATGGCATCGGTGATGCCGTCGTGGCGGATATACTGCTGTTCCTGCTGTGTATCAAAGAGGCTGCCTTCCTCCACCTTTTTTTCATACCAGTATAACGGGAAACACTGGGTGTGAGTTAAGGTATCCAATCCAATAAGCGTATTACTTAATAAACAGGAAAACGATGTCTTAAAGCCGGTTCCACATATGGAGATAATAAGATTTGATGTTGTAATGATAGGAAAAATTTGTGGCATTTGGGATTGGACTTCGTTCCAAAAGTTATCAAAATATAGATGCTGTTTACAAAATGGTCTATACATGCCGGCACGAAGAGAATCAATGTCGAATGAAGGGCTATCAATGCCCTTGCTTATTTTCTGCTTAACAGCACGAGTCCAGCTGATTTTTGTAGGGTTAGTATCAATGACGCCAATATGCTTTTTTTGTAATTCATTTTTTTGATGGTTATAAAAATGAATACAACTTTCCATATTATGACAAACTTTTTCCTTTGAGAAATTGTAGCACCAAGCATCACGATTAGTTGTCAGACCTGTGGAATATGTGGAAAAAAATGAATGATCGTTAGAATGTTTATCTTTTTCCCCTAAAATATACCAATTGGAAAAAGCCTCATTTCGTTGATTAAGCCAGTCATTTTTTTCATTGGGTTTTAGTACTTTCTGAACAAATTGGGAAGACATGACTGATTTTAACTTGTGAATGTTTTTAAGTTTATCTTTTCGAGTAAGGTAATCATCCATTGCGCGGTAATAAATCGTGGCTTTTTTAGTTTTGATAACAGGATTTTTTACGAGGATGGTGATAGCGATAGGCGTACGGCTTCCGCTGCCAAAAATTTGACCGCCTTCTTTACGAGCGGTTTCTCCGCTGGTACGGGTATTCCCGCGAAGATTGTACACATAGATGCTGGTGAATTCTTCCTCGAAGCATTTTCGCAGGCCGTCCATGGCCTGCCCGTCGAGCCAGCCTGCATTGGTGACGAAGCCGATGATGCCACCTTTTTTCCCAAGACGGTCTGCGGCCCAGCGGAAGGCCTTAATATAGCTGTCATAGAGTCCTTTTTGAAGTTTTGCCTCAGAATATTTTCCGTAAGTATTGGCAATATGTTTTTCCAGAAAAGGATAGTGTGTATTTTGGGCGTTGTCATTTTGAGAACGCTGCCCAATCGAATAGGGCGGATTGGCGACGATAACCATCATAGGTTGTTTTCGTTGATCTTCTGCACGCGCAGAATTTTTTCCGAAATATGGGTCTTCAAAATTATCCAGTTCATCTTTTTCTGCTTCAGTTTTTTCATAAAGCTGAAAGGTATCGGTGAGGCAGATGCCCGGGAAGGGTAGGTACTGGTCATTGCCCATGATGTCGTGATAGGCGGTCTCGATATTGACGGAGGCGATGTAGTACGCCAGCAGGACGATCTCATTGGCGTGAAGCTCGAGGAGATACTTGTCCTTCAGGGCATCCTTTGTGATGAGGCCCTGCTGCATCATGCGCACGAGGAAGGTGCCCGTGCCGGTGAAGGGGTCGATGATCTGCACATCCCGGTCGGAAAGGGTGCGGTGGAATTCCCGCTTCAGAATGTCCGCCACGGACTGGTTGATGAAGTCCACCACTTCCACCGGGGTGTAGACGATGCCGAGGCGTTCCACTTCCTTCGCAAGGGCAGTCTTGAAAAAGGTGCCATAGAGCTCGGCAATAACCGATTGCTTGCCCTCGGCGGTTTCGATGCCCTCACAGCGAAGCTTGACTGAGTCGTAGAATTTCCGGAGCTGCTCCTGATCTTTTTCGTAGTGGGTCTGGTCGAGGAGCGCCAGCAGCTTCTCCATGGACTGGGAGACCGGATTGTTCTGAAGAATGGAAGCTTCCCCAAACAGGGCTGTAAAGACCGGACGGGTGATGAGATGCTGGGCGATCATTTCCAGCGCGGCGTCCTCGTCGATGGCGGGGTTGATGGTCTTTTGCAGGTCTTTCACGAAGATGTGAAATTCCCGGTGAAATTTGTTTTCTGTTTTAATGAGGGTGCGGATGGTCTCCATATGGCGGTGGGCGATGGCGGCAATGTCCTTGGCCCACTGCTCCCAGTAGTGCTTGTCTCCGACCTTTTCCACCATCTTGGCGTAGATGACGGTCTCGAGCTTTTCATCGAAAAGCTTCATCTGGGTCAGATCGATGCCCGGATCGGGTTCTCCTCCGTCGCCGGGGAGAATGATGACCGTGGGGTCCTTGGGCTTTTCGCCCTTGTCCAGAGTGAAGCGGAGCTGATTGACCTCGGCATTGAAGCGGTCATCGTGGGAGCGGAGCGCCTGAAGGACGGACCAGATGATGGAAAAGTCCTTGTTCTGCGTGAGCACCTGATCGGGGTCGCTGCCGGGGGAGATCATGACGGGGATGATCACGTAGCCGTATTTTTTGCCCGGTGCTTTCCGCATGATGCGTCCCACGGACTGAACGATGTCTACCTGGCTGTTCCGGGCGGACAGGAAGATGATGCCGTCCAGGGAAGGAACGTCCACGCCCTCGGAGAGACAGCGCACGTTGGTGAGAATGCGGCATTTGTTTTCCGTGTCTTTAGCTTCCTTCAGCCAGCACAGAGAATTTTCCCGGAGATTGGCGGTCATGCTGCCGTCCACGTGCTGGGCAGTGACGCCGATGAGGCCCTGCCGCTGGGTTTCCGGGAGGCTGTTCAGATAGACAGAGGAGAATTTATTGAATACGTCCATGATGCGCTGGGACGCTTTGATGGTGGAGCAGAAAGCGACGGCCTTGTGCATGGGCGCTGGATCGGAGCTAAGCGAATCGTCTCTGGGGGGGGTGCGTTTCGAGAGCGCAGAGATGCATCCGATAAGCTTGGCTGCATCGGTGATGTTGATTTCCTGCTCTCGGTCGATCATGGAGCGCAGCTCCCGGGGAATGGTCTCTTCATGGATGGTAAATACCAGCACTTTATAGTCGGAGAGAATGCCTTTATTCACCGCTTCGCCGAAGCCGAGGCGGTAAAATTCCTCTCCGTAGATGGCGGGGTCATCCATAGAGCAGAGAACGGCGTCCTTGGCCTTGGCGGTTTTCTTGCTTTCGGCGGCGTAAATGCGCGGGGTCGCAGTCATGTAGAGGCGCTTCCGGCCCCTGATGTTGTCATTGGAATGGATCTTGACGAAATTGGAGTCGCTGGAGCCCTTGATGGTGACGCCGGTGGTGCGGTGGGCTTCATCGCAGACGATGAAATCAAAGCTGAAGTCGCGGCCGTCCGGCAGCAGGCCGGACAGAAGCTCCTGATTGCGGAGCTGCCGCTGAGCCCGTGAAATGACATCAATGGACTGATAGGTGGAGAACACGACGATGAGGCCGTGCTTGTCCTCTGCCGAGGATTCTTCTTTCATGCAGCTGATCAGATTGGACACGATGCGTTCCGGGTCAGTGCAGGCGGGGAACTGCAGGTCCGACAGAGATGAGGCATCCTCCGACCGTTTCCGGGATGCGCCGGAATCGGAGCAGACGCACACGGGATAGATGGGGCAGTCGGCATCGCCGGTCCAGTCGTTCATGATCTGATTCAGGAGCGCAATGGAGGGGACACACACGAGGACGAGCCCGCGGCGGCTGGTTTCGCGTTCCACGATATTGAGCGCCGTATAGGTCTTGCCCGTGCCGCAGGCCATGATCATTTTGCCGCGGTCATGAGTCTGGAAATAGACATGGGCTTTGTCGATGGCTTCCTGTTGATAGGGGCGGGGGCCGTATTTTTTGCCGCTTGCCGCTTCGGCGCCTTCACTGCCGTACAGCAGCTTTTCCCAGTCCACGGAGGCATCGCGGGCGAGCTCTTCGGGAAAAAGCTGGATGGCCGGGATGCTCTGGCCGTAAAAGACCTGGCTTACATTTTCACTGAGGTTGGTGCTGGTGGAAATGAAGAACATGGAGGAGAAGTGCTGTTTTTTCCCGTCGGCATCGTGGAAGGTGCGGGAGGTGGTGGCGATGAAGGAATCCACATCCCCTTTGCTGACGTAAGCATCGTCGGCATAGAATTTGCACTGTACGGACCAGTATTCGCCGCTGATGGTGTGGATGACGAGGTCGATGCCTGTATCCTGCCCGCCCAGTTCGGCCTTGTAGGGGAAGTCGGTCCAGAGCCACACGTCCCGGATGAGGGGGCGGTATTTTCCGGAAGTGAGGAAATACCGGCGCATGAGTTTTTCAAAACGGCCGCCTTTGTCTCTCTGGGTATCGGAAGCGCTGCGCAGCACGCTCAGTACGTCTCTAAAATCCATGATCGTCTTGCCTTTCTGCATTTGCAGATTCTGTATCATCTGTCTGCAACAAAATAAAAAAATTTTTGCTTTCAGTATAGTACATGGCTATGAAGTTGAAAACAGAAAGTATTTTCGGCAGGCATATACGGAAAGCACGGGGAGCTTCCCTCCGTGCGGGAGGCCGGCCTGTGCTATAATATGAATAATTTTATACGGTCTTCCCAGAGAAGTGTTGTTTGGAAGGGAGAAAAGAAATGGATGCGATCATGCCTGTCCTGCTGTGGCTGGACGATGTGATGTACTACCCGATCCTCGTGGTGGTGCTCGTGGCAGCGGGGCTGTATTTTACCGTAAAGACCGGACTGATGCAGATCCGGCTGTTCCCGGAGTGCTTCCGGGTGGTGATGGAGAAGCCGGCGGCCGGCGGCGAGGTATCGTCCTTTCAGGCGCTCATGGTCTCCACGGCGTCCCGCGTGGGCACGGGGAATATCATCGGGATCTCCACGGCGATCTGCCTCGGAGGCCCGGGCGCCGTTTTCTGGATGTGGGCCATCGCCCTCATCGGCGGCTCCACCGCCTTCATTGAAAGCACGCTGGCGCAGGTCTTCAAGCGCCGGTCCAGTCTGGGCCTGTCCTACGGCGGTCCGGCGTACTACATCGAAAGCGCGCTCCACAACCGCTTTCTGGCGTGCACCTTCGCGGTGTTCCTGATCCTCACCTATGCGGGCGGCTTCAATATGCTCTGCTCGTACAATCTGCAGTCCACCTTCGCGGCGTACAGCTTCTATGACAAGACGGTGACGCCCTGGGTCATCGGCGCCGTGCAGGCGTTGCTGGTGGCGTACTGCATCCTCGGCGGCGGCAGGCGCATCATGAAGGTCACCTCCGTGATGGTGCCGGTGATGGGCGTCATCTACATTCTGGCAGCGGTGGTGACGATCCTCCTGAATATCACCTATCTGCCCCATGTGGTAGGCATGATCCTGTCCAATGCCTTCGATTTCCAGTCTATCCTGGGCGGCATCGGCGGCTCCTGCCTGATGTACGGCGTAAAGCGCGGCCTCTTCTCCAATGAAGCAGGCATCGGCTCGGCCCCGAATGCGGCGGCATCGGCGGATGTGTCCCATCCGGTGAAGCAGGGGCTGGTGCAGATGTTTTCCGTCTTCCTCGATACGTTCCTGGTGTGCTCGGCCACGGCGTTCATGTGCCTCATGTCCGGCGCGGAGATCACGAAGGACGTGGCAGGCGCTCCCTATGTGCAGAATTCCGTGACGGCTATCTTCGGCGACTTCGGCCCGATCTTCATCACGGTGGCTATGGTGCTCTTTGCCTTCTCCACGCTCATCGGCAATCTGTACTATGTGGACAATAACCTGTCCTTCCTCCATCACGGGGAACCGGGGAAATCCTTCATGACCGGCTTCCGTCTGTTCTGCGCGTTCATCGTATTCATCGGCGCAGGACTGACCATGGATGCGGCGTGGGCCATCGCGGATATCCTCATGGCCTGCATGGCGCTGATCAATATCCCGTCCATCCTTATCCTCGGCAATATCGCACTGGCGGCGATGAAGGACTACGAGAAGCAGAAAAAGGAAGGAAAGAATCCCGTATTCCATGCGGCGTCGATCCCCGGACTGGATCTGAACCGTCTCGATTTCTGGAAGGACTGAGCGTTTTTCTGCAAAAAAGGCTCCCGGAGAAAACCGGGGGCTTTTTTGCTGCCTGCCTCATCCGAAGGGCGGCGCTGAAATAAAAAACGGCCACAGGATGAACTTATGTTTTTTTAATGCCTTTCAAATTTATGAAAGCTTCTCGTTTCTCTTTTGTTGGAAATGAGAGAAAAAACGGGGGGACCGTCTCTACATAGCAATCAATGAATTACAAATTAATACATTTGAAGATATATTAAATCTATTTTTATATATATCAGTCTATATATTATAAAGCATATATAAAATAAACAATACAATAAAAAATAAATTCTTATTGAAATTCTAAATGCCTGTGCTATAATGGCTTCAGAAGCCACAGCAGCGGCAAACTGCGTGGCAAGAGTGATGCTTTTTCAGAAGAGGAAGGCATTTTAAAAGGAGGTTATTTCTATGGCAAAACCGTTGGAAGGCGTCGTTGTTCTGGACCTGTCCAGAGTTCTGGCTGCTCCGTATACCGGCATGATCCTGGCAGATATGGGCGCAGATGTAATCAAAGTTGAAAGACCTGGCAAGGGCGATGATTCCCGTGCATATGGTCCGTTCAAGAACGGCGAAAGCGTGTATTACATGAGTCTGAACCGCGGCAAGCGTTCCATGACCCTCAACATGAAGTCTGAAGAAGGCAAGCAGATCCTGAAAGATCTCGTAAAGCAGGCAGACGTTCTGGTTGAAAACTTCCGTGGCGGCACGATGGACAAACTCGGCCTCGGCTATGATGTTCTGAAAGAAATCAATCCCCGCCTGATCTACTCCGCATGCACCGGCTTCGGCATGACCGGCCCGTACAAACATGATCCGGCTTACGATGTTATCGTCCAGGGCATGGGCGGCATCATGTCCATCACCGGCCAGGAAGGCGGAGAACCGACGAAGGTCGGCGCTTCCATCGGCGACATCACTGCAGGCATCTTCTCCGCAGTGGGCATCATGATCGCTCTCTACAACCGTGAAAAGACCGGCAAAGGCCAGCTCGTCGACGTATCCATGCTGGACTGCCAGGTCGCTATTCTGGAAAATGCTATTTCCCGTTACATGAACGCAGGCGTTTCCCCGAAGCCGATCGGAAACCGTCACGCTTCCATCACTCCTTTCCAGTCCCTCAAGACGAAAGACGGCTATGTCATCGTCGCTGTCGGCAATGATACGCTGTGGCAGAAATTCTGCGGCCTGATCGAACGTCCTGATCTCGCAGCAGATCCGCGCTTCACCACCAACCCGCTCCGTACGGAAAATGTCAAGGTCCTCGGCGAAGAACTGAACAAGACCTTCCAGACCAAGACCATGGACGAATGGCTCCACATCCTCAAAGAAGGCGGCGTACCGGTCGGCCCGATCAACGATGTAGAACGTGTCATCAAAGATCCGGCAGTCATTGCCCGTGAAATGATCGTTACCACCCATCATCCGATCGCCGGTGATGTAGAAATGGCAGGCGTGCCGATTAAGCTGTCCGGAACCCCTGGTTCCGTTGACGCTCCGGCTCCGACCCTCGGCCAGCACACCAGAGAGATCCTCAAGGAAAAACTCGACATGGACGATGCTCTCATCGACCAGCTCTACGCAGACAAGACCCTGTGATTTTGATTCATTTGCCACAGAGTTCAGTCTAATAGAAGGAAACACCGCTTTGGGAAAAGCGGTGTTTCTTTTTTGCGTGCAGGAAAATTTTTTCTTGACAGGAAACGGGAATTTTGTTATATTTGCAATATCAAATTGAAAAAAGTTATGACGGAAAAAAGTACGTGTGCCTGGGCCGCGCAGAGAGCCGGTGTGTGGTGAAAACCGGAGGGCAGGGGGCATGGAAGTTCTTTCCCGAGCTGCTTTGCTGAACCGACAGTAGGCAAGGACGGAGTGATCTACGTTACAGGATCGAGAGTTGATTTGAAGACAGTCAAAGCAGGGTGGTACCACGGAGCGTTTCGTCCCTCACGGTACTGCTTTTTTATTGCTTCAGGTAACTTGGGTGGTACCGCGATGAGTTCCCGTCGTCCCTTGCGAAAGGTGTGCTGTGCACACCGAGCAGGGGACGTTTTTCATTAGAGAAAACCAAAGGAGATGGACAGTATGAAAAACTGGAAAAGATATGCAGCTGCTGCGCTTCTGGCAGCGAGCCTGACGGCCGGCACGATGGGCACCATCGATGCGGCGCATCTGGAGGACATTACCGCCCGCGGCACCATCCGCATCGGCACCACCGGCGACTACCGCCCCATGTCGTATCTGAATAAGGAGACCGGCCAGTATGAAGGCTTCGACGCGGCGCTTTCGGAAAAGATCGCCGAATCGCTCCACGTGAAGGTGGAATATGTGCCGACCACGTGGAAGACGCTGGCGGCGGATACGCAGGCCGGCAAATTCGACATTGCCATCTGCGGCATCACCCGCACCTATGACCGGGCGCGCACCATGGAAATGTCCGACGGCTACCTGCTCTTCGGCAAGACCATCCTCTGCCGGGACGGCGATGTGGCGAAATACCAGTCCATTGCCGACATGAACCGGCCGGAGGTGCGGGTCATGGTCAATCCGGGCGGAACGAATGAAAAATTCGCTCATGAATATCTGCCCAATGCGACGATCATCGTGCATGAGCAGAACGCGGAGATCCCCGGACTGGTGGCAGAAGGACAGGCGGATATCATGATCACCGAGACGATGGAAGCCATCCGCTATGAAAAGATGGACAGCCGCCTCGCGGCTCCGCTGGCCAAGGCGCCGTTCACGAAGAACCGCTTCGGCGTGCTCATGGCCAAGGGAGATCAGGAGCTTCTGAATTATATCAATTTCGTCCTCGCAGAGCTGACGATGAACGGCACCATGGACGAACTGGAACAGACATATATCGACTGACGGAGGGATAGACGACAATGATGAAGAAATGGATGAAGTATACGGCAGCAGCAGTTCTGGCGGCAGCGGCGCTCGGATGCGTCGGCTGCGGCGGTACGGAAAAGGCGGCGTCCTCCGACGGCGGCAAAAAGAATATCGCCATCGTACAGATCATGCAGCACGGTTCGCTCGATGCCTCCAACAAAGGCTTCCTTGACGCGCTGGCAGAAAACGGCTACGGCCCGGACAAGATCAATGTGGATCAGCAGAATGCGCAGGGCGACCAGTCGAATCTGAAATCCATCACATCCCGGTTCAAGACCGCCCAGCCGGATCTGATCTGCGCCATCGGCACGCCGGCGGCCCAGTCCGTGGCGAATGAGATCGCCAATGTGCCGATCGTCGGCATCGCCATCACGGACTATGTGCAGGCCAAGCTGGTAAAGAGCAACGAAGCGCCCGGAACGAACGTCACCGGCGCCAGCGACATGAATCCGGCCACCGCACAGATCGATCTGGCCATGAAGATCCTGCCGAATGCCAAGACAGTGGGCCTCATGTACTGCTCCAGCGAGGTGAACAGCGAGATCCAGGCCAACGAAATGAAGGCCTACGCGGAAAGCCTCGGCCTCAACGTGGAGACCCGCACGATCTCCAGCGTGAACGACATCCAGCAGGCGGCGGAATCCATGGTCAATGATGTGGACTTCATCTATGTCCCCACGGACAACGTGATCGCTTCTTCCATCCCGACACTGGTGAAGGTGACGGATGAAGCCAAGGTCCCCGTATTTGCCGCCTTTGAACAGGCTCAGAAGGACGGCGCCTTTGCTTCCCTCTCCGTTGACTATTACCGCCTCGGCAGACAGGCCGGCGAGATGGCAGCGAAGATCCTGAACGGGGAAGCCAAGCCGGAGAATATGCCCATCGAGACCCAGAAGGACCTCGTAGTCATCATCAACCAGAAGAATGCGGAAGCGCTGGGCATCACGATTCCGGAAGATATCGCAAAGAATGCAAAGATGATCTGATTTTTTCAGCAGAATACAACACCGAAAGAGGCGGAGCCGCTGGCGCGGAAACCGGGACTCCGCCCTTTTTATACCCTGATGCAGGGTATTCGGGGACAGCCGGCGGGAAAAAGCCGGGAGCATAAGGAGGATGGCAGAATGAAACAGTGGATGAAATATGCAGCAGCGGCGGTTCTGGCGGCAGCGGCCTTGACGGGTATGGCAGGCTGCGGCGGCAGCAGTGACAGCAAGGCGGACGGTGCCAAGAAGCACGTCGCCGTGATCCAGATCATGCAGCACGGCTCGCTCGATGCGGCCAATCAGGGTGTGATCGATCAGCTGGCCAAGCGGGGCTACACCGCAGACAAGATCGAGATCGATCAGCAGAATGCCCAGGGTGACCAGTCCAATCTGAAAAACATCGCGTCCCGCTTCAAAAATGCGAAGCCCGATGTGATCATCGCCATTTCCACGCCGGCGGCCCAGTCCGTGGCCAATGAGATCCACGATATTCCGATCGTGGGCGTGGCCATCACCGATTTCGAAACGGCCAAGCTGGTGAAGAGCAATCAGAAGCCGGAGACGAACGTGACCGGCGTCAATGACCGCGGCCCGGTGGAAGAGCAGGTCGACATGGGGCTGAAATTTGTGCCCAGTGCGAAGAAGATGGGCCTCATGTACTGCGCCAGCGAGGTGAACAGCGAGATCCAGGCGGAACAGGCCCGGAAGCACGCCGCCGAGCTGGGACTCGAAGTGGTGGAAGCCACCGTGGCGAATGTGAATGACATCCAGCAGGCGGCGGAATCCATCGCCGGCGATGTGGACTTCATCTATGTCCCCACGGACAACGTGATCGCTTCCTCCATCCCGACGCTGGTGAAGGTCACCGACGGGGCGAAGGTGCCTGTATTCGTCGGAGCGGACAGCATGGCCCGCGACGGCGCGTTGGGCTCCATCTCCGTCGATTTCTACAAGACGGGCATCCAGGCCGGCGACATGGCGGCGGATATTCTTGAAGGCAAGGGCAAGCCGCAGGATATGCCCGTACAGGACCCGGCGGACCTCACGGTCATCATCAATAAGACCAACGCCTCCATCCTCGGCATCGAGATCCCGGAAGAATACAAAAACGCTGTATTCGTGGACTGATCAGGTATACAGAAAGAGCGCTCCTCACGGGGCGCTTTTTGCGTGGAAAAGAGATAGGGCATGCTTCCTGCTTCCGCGGCCATGGCGGAATATGAGGGCCAATGCGGGAGAATACGGCGCAGGGAAATGAGAATGTGAGGCGGCGGGCAGACTGCGGCGGAAAGCCGGTTAAGGCAGATGCAGAGACTTTCCGTCTGATGAAAAAGCCGGCGGCCGGGAGGCACGGACTGCCGGTCGGATGGCGGCCGGCTGGAAGGGACCGGGCCGCGGGAAGGAGGGCAGATCAATCAACAGCCTTCTGCTGCTGTACGGCGGTATCCTGAGGGCTGCGGGGCATCTGGCGCGTTTCCGCACGCAAAAAAAGAGAGAAGGAAAATCCTTCTCTCTTTTTTATCAGGCTGTGAAATTATTTCACGTCGTACAGACCGGTGGCGCCCTCTTTCAGGTTGATGAGGATGTTCTTGGTCTGGCTGTAGTGTTCGAGCATGACCTTGTGGGTTTCACGGCCGATGCCGGACTGCTTGTAGCCGCCGAACGGGGCGCCTGCGGGGATCTGGTTATAGGTGTTGACCCATACACGGCCGGTGTGTACGCCGCGGGATACCTTCATGGCGGTGTTCAGATTGCTGGTGAATACGCCGCCGCCCAGGCCGTAGATGCTGTCGTTTGCCTTGGCGATGACTTCGTCAGCGGTCTTGAATTTCTGAACGACAACGACCGGTCCGAAGATTTCTTCCTGGCAGACGCGGAGTTCATTGCCCTTGAGGTCTTCGAGGATGGTCGGACGGATGAAGAAGCCCTTGTCGCAGCCGTTTTCGGTGTAGCGTTCACCGCCGGTGACGAGATGGCAGCCTTCTTCCTGGCCGATCTTGACGTAGTTCAGTACTTTCTGGAGCTGTTTTTCGTAGATGACAGCGCCGAGCTGGGTGTTCATGTCGGTGGGATCGCCGATCTTGACGCTTTCGAAGGAAGCTTTCAGACGGGATACGAATTCGTCATAGATGCCTTCCTGAACGAATACGCGGGAGCCTGCGCAGCAGACCTGGCCCTGATTGAAGAGGATGCCGACCTGTACGCCTTCGATGGCCTGATCCATGTCGCAGTCGTCGAAAATGATGTTTGCGGATTTGCCGCCCAGTTCGAGGGTCGCCGGAATGAGCTTGTCGCATGCCGCTTTGTAGACGCCGTGGCCGACTTCGGTGGAGCCGGTGAATGCGAGCTTGTCCAGATCCGGATGGTCAAGGAGCCACTGGCCGGACTTGGAGCCTGCGCCGGTGATGAGGTTCAGCACGCCTTTCGGGAGCACGTCCTGAATGAGACGGACCAGTTCCAGCACGGACAGGGAAGTGTGGGAAGAGGGCTTCAGCACGATGGTGTCGCCTGCGGCGAGAGCCGGAGCGAGTTTCCATGCTGCCATGAGGAAGGGGAAGTTCCACGGAATGATCTGGCCTACGACGCCGATCGGTTCATGGAGAACGAGGGACAGGGTGTTGTCGTCGAGCATGGTTGCCGTGCCTTCGTCAGCGCGGATGCACCCTGCGAAGTAACGGAAATGATCGGAAGCCATCGGAATGTCGACCGTGGAGGTCTCACGGATCGGTTTGCCGTTGTCCATGGTTTCCACCAGTGCGAGATGCGCTGCATTTTCGTCGATGATGTCAGCGATCTTGAGCAGGAGGTTCTGACGTTCGATTGGGCTCGTGTGACGATAGCTTTCCAGTGCGCGGTGTGCCGCAGCAACTGCTTTGTCTACGTCTTCTTTCGTTGCTTCTGCGCATTTTGCGAGGAGTTCGCCCGTTGCAGGGTTGTGTGCCTCGAAGGTCGCGCCGTCGGAAGCGGCCACCCATTCGCCGTCAATGAAGAGGCCGTACTGTTCCTGAAGTTCTGCTTTTGCCATTTGTTTCATCCTTTCCAGGTAAAAATGGAAATAAGTATACATTAATTCGTTAAAATGGATGCGCTTATTGCGTGACTTCATTATAGCATCCTTTCGAAGGAGATTCAAGCTTCTAAATTTTTGAATATAGATAAATTTTGAAACCGTTGATTTTCTTCGGCCCGGCTTTCTTATATAATGAAGAAAATCAGAGAGGAGGAGCCATGCAGACTTACATCGTGGGGAAAGAGGACGCGGGGAAGCGGCTGGACCGGTATATGGGAGAGAAACGGCCCGACCTGTCCCGCATTTTCATTCTGAAGGCGCTGCGCCTGAAGAAGATCCGGCGGAACGGAAAGCGCGCCGAGGGGAGCGACCGGCTGGAGGCGGGGGACAGCATCGACTGCCGCCTCGCGGAGGGCGGGGCGCGGCCCGTGCGGACGGACGGCTTTTCCGTGGTCTATGAGGATGATCATGTACTCATCGCGGACAAGAAGCCGGGCGTGCTTTGCGAGGACCAGACCGGGAAGGAGACGAACACGCTGGAGGCGCAGGTGAATGCCTATCTGGCGACGAAGGGCGAGACCGCACGGCTGTGCCACCGCATCGACTACAATACGGCGGGGCTGGTGGTGCTCGCCAAGGATGCGCCCGCGCTGGCGGCGCTCACCGCGGCGATCCGGGACCGGCTGGTGGAGAAGCGCTATCTCTGCGTGGCCGTGGGCGATGTGCGCCCCGCGTCGGGAACGCTCTCGGGGCAGCTCTTCAAGGATGCCAGAAAGAACAGAGTCTACGTGACGGACACGCCGGTGAAGGGCTCCCGCACGGCGGTGACGCGGTACCGCGTGATGGACCGCCGGGGCGGGCTGTCTCTCGTGGAGTGCACGCTGGTGACAGGGCGCACGCACCAGATCCGGTGCCAGATGGCCCATGCGGGCTGGCCGCTTCTGGGCGATGAAAAATACGGGCAGAGGGAGGCGAATCATCGCTGTCGGGAACGGCGGCAGCTCCTGAAGGCCTATCGGATTCATTTTGCCTTTTCCCCGGAGACGCCCGTCGTGGGCTATCTGGCGGGACAGACCGTCACCGCGCCGCGGGTGTCCTTCCGGGAAACTTATTTTGGAAACAGAACATCGCGGGGACAGAAGGGCCCTGCAGGAAGTGAGAGGAGGAAGTGAAATGAAAGCATGGATGACGGCGGCTGCTGCGGCCGTGGTACTGCTCTGGGGCGGCCTGTCCGCAGAGGCGGCGCAGCCCGGACTGCGGGAAACCGCCGCGCAGGTATCGGAGGAAGCGCCCGCACTGGTGGATGGACTGGACGCAAGATATCCCGTATGGGAAGGCGGCACGGCGCTGCAGCGGGCGCGGGTGAACGCCGCCGTGGAAGCGGAAACGGTGCGGTTCGCCACAAAGCTGGAGAAGATGCAGGAGCACGGCGATGTCGACGGATGGGTGCGGTGGATGGCCGGCCGTACGGACGGCGGACTGGTGAGCCTCGTCCTGCTGGAATCGGTCTATCCCCATCATGCGGCGCACCCGTCCACGTCAGTGGTAGGCATGACCTTTGATGAGAAGGGATACCGGGTCTCCCGGGAGGAAGCACTGCGCCGGGCCGCGGGGACGGATGTGGAAGCGGCGGTGTCGCAGCAGGCAGCGGAACGGGGGCTGGCCCTGTTCCCGGAGGCATGGCGGCAGCAGACGGACTGGCCGGAGCAGTTCTATGTGGGTGCGGACGGACAGCTCTACTTCATCTTCCAGCAGTATGAGATCGCGCCCTATGCGGCGGGATGGATTGCCATTGACGCCGGCCCGTGGGACGGGGAATAAGAGTATAAAAAGGCAGTAAAAAAAGACCGGTCATCTCCGGAAAGGGAGACCGGTCTTTTGATTGGTCCGTATCACAGGAAAAGGAGCCCCGCGGCGATGAAGGTGAGGATGCCGCCCTCGACGCGGCTCATGATGAGCGAGAAATTCCGGATGCCCAGAATGCGGTCGCGGATCTTTCCGGCGCAGAAGGCCACCAGAGAGAAGCAGCAGAAGGCCTGCACGGAAAAGGTCACGCCCAGCACGGCGAGCTGCGCCGACGGGGACAACGCCGCCGAGGCATCCACGAACTGCGGCAGGAGCGCCAGAAAGAAAAGAAGCACCTTCGGATTGAGGGCATTCATGATGAAGCCCCGGCGGTAGAGAGCCCCCTTATTGTAGGTGTCCTCCGCACCGGGCAGGGCGAGCGGCTCCGGCCTGGCGCGGAAAGCGCCCCACGCGAGATAGAGGAGATACGCCGAGCCGAGATAGGTGAGGGCATGGAAAGCCGTGGGGGAGCTCTGGATGAAGGCGGCCACGCCCACCACCACCAGCGTGGTGTGGAAAATGGGGCCGGTGGCCAGGCCGGCAGCGAGGGTCACGCCCTGACGCGCGCCGGAGCGGAGGCTCTTCGCAAGGAGATACATGATGTCCGGGCCGGGCATGAAGGTGAGGAGAATGGCCGCGGCGGTGAAGGAAAGCCAGTCGATGAGATTCATGCGTCCTCCTGCCAGTTCTTACACACATCCACCCATCCGAGGGAACGGGAGGCCATTTCCAGCTCGGGCAGGGAGAGGCGCACGGCGCTGTGGTCCGTGCCCGCCGCCGGGTAGACGGTCTCAAAGCGGCGGAGGGAAATATCCAGCCAGACCGGGACGCCCTCGGGCAGGCAGAAGGGGCAGACGCCGCCCGGACGGTGGCCGATGAGGGCCTCACAGTCGCCGCCGGGGATCATTTTCGCCTTGCTGTGGAAAGTCTCCTTGAATTTGTGGTTGTCGATCCGCGCATCCCCGGCGGTGACGACGATGAGCGGGGCGTCGTTCAGGAGGAAGGACATGGTCTTGGCGATGTGCGCCTCCTCACAGCCGAGGGCCTGCGCGGCCAGCGCCACCGTGGCGGAGGACTCCGCCAGATCGATCACCCGGTCCTCCAGACCGAGACCGGCAAAGTAGGATTTCACCTGTTCAAAGGACATAGGACATTCTCCTTATTTTTATGATAGTCAATTAAGTATAGCATTTTTTTCTTTCCCGATTCAAGGCGGGGAAATATACAAAATCCCTTCGCTGTGATATGGTAAAAGCAGGATTGACAAAGGAGGTCATAGTATGGAAATCATTCATTCTGACAACGCACCGGCCGCTATCGGTCCGTATTCCCAGGCTATCCGCACGGGAAATCTGGTATTCTGCTCCGGCCAGCTGGGCATCGACCCCGCTACGGGCAAGCTCGCCGGCGACACGGTGGAAGCGCAGGCAGAACAGGCGGCGAAAAATGTGGAAGCCGTCCTCGCTGCGGCAGGCCTGTCCGTGAAAAATGTAGTGAAGACCACCTGCTTCCTCGCCGATATGGCAGATTTCGCCGCGTTCAATGCGGTCTATGCCCGTCATTTCGTGAGCCTCCCCGCGCGGAGCTGCTTCGCGGTGAAGGCTCTGCCCAGCGGCGGCCTCTGCGAGATCGAAGTCATCGCATCGGCTGACTGAGGAGGCGCTCCATGACTCTGACGGAACTGGCGGTGGCATGCCGCACGTACCGGCGCTTTACGCAGGAGGAGGTGCCGCAGGAGCTGCTGGCCATGATGGTGGAAAATGCGCGCATTTCCAACAGCGCCATGAACATGCAGCCCCTCCGCTATACGGTGGTCCGCGATCCGGAGCTGGTGGCGGGCATGCAGCCTCTCGTACACTGGGCGGCGAAGCTGCCGAAGGAGATCGGCACGCCGAAGGAGGGCGAGCAGCCTACGGCCTTCATCGTGATCGCCACGGAGGGACGGGAGACGCCCTACACCAATATCGACGTGGGCATCGCCGTGCGCACCATGACGCTCACCGCCTGCGAGGGCGGCGTGGGCAGCTGCATCATGGGCAATGTGAACGTGAAGAAGGTGCAGGAGCTGCTGGATATGCCGGAAAGCTGGACGCCGAAGCTCGTGCTGGCCCTTGGCTATCCGGACCATGCGAGCGTGGTGGTGGATCTGCCGGAAAACGGCGACACCAGCTATTATGTCAATGAGGACCGGGACTACTTCGTTCCGAAGCGCAGTCAGGAGGACATCATTCTCTGGCGGTGAGACCGGAAGAGCGGCGGAAACGCCGCTTTTTTCGTGCGTTTCTTTCCGGAAACGGCGAATTTTGAAAATTTGAGAAAAAGTGCTTGCCAGGACGGACGTTTTCTGCTATTATACTTGTGTTGTATTCCTGAATAGCTCAGTTGGTAGAGCAATCGGCTGTTAACCGATCGGTCGTAGGTTCGAGTCCTACTTCAGGAGCCATGGCCTGTTCGTCAAGTGGTTAAGACACCGCCCTTTCACGGCGGGTTCGGGGGTTCGAATCCCCCACAGGTCACCAACATGGGCGATTAGCTCAGCTGGGAGAGCGCCTGCCTTACAAGCAGGATGTCAGCAGTTCGATCCTGTTATCGCCCACCACAGAATAAAGCAGTCTGCAGCGGAAAGCCGGACTGCTTTTTTCATGCGCAGAAACGCCTGCTCCTTTACGGGGCAGGCATTTTTTTATTATATAAAATTATTTCCTCTTTTGCAGCGCCTCGAGGCCGCCCATTTTGAAGCGGAGAATGAGATCCTGCATGGAGTACCAGGTCTCGTTCTTTTCCCACCGGAGCGCCGCGTTGACCGCGAAGCTGCCCTGAAGGCCGAAGCGGAAGAGCAGGTCCGCTTCCTGCTGCGTGAGGGAGGCGCTTTCCATAAGGAGGGGCACTATATCCGCCCGGGCCGTGTCGTAGAGGAAGGACAGGATGCGGCCGGGCAGGTCCTCGTCGAGGAGCAGCGGCCGGTACCGGGGCGAGTCGGCCGCCCGCTGGCAGAGCGGAAGAAAGGCATCCGCCGTGAGCGTGCCCGCTTTCATGGTCTGGCGGAGCTGCCGGAGGACGCGGCGGATATCGCCGTCCCCGACCTGAAAGGCGTCGCGGAGGACGTCGTCCAGCACCTCGTCGAGATTGGCGTAGTGCAGATAGAAGGTGGCGCGGGCGATGCCCGCTTTTTTGCAGAGCAGAGTCACCGAGAGACGGCGCCAGCCGCCGCTGGCGATGAGCGCGAGAAATGCGTCCTTGATGACGGCGCGGGTGTAGAGCGTACGGCGGTCGGATGTTTCCGGCATGGGAGGCTCCTTTCTGGACACAATGCGAAATCTGTACGACATATGGACGATTTCCGGAAGCTGTTCTTCTGCTTCCGGACCGTCCGGCTATAATGATTATAGACAATGTGTCAATAAACTGAACAGGGTGTTCAGGATTTGGGAGAGACGCCGGGCGCGGCGGCTGTCCTTTTACAGACCACAAGGAGAAACGATCATGAAAATTCAGCTCATCCGCAATGCCACTGTCCGCATTTCCTTCGGCGGGGCCGTTTTTCTCGTCGATCCGTGGCTCGCGGACAAGGGGAGCCTCGGCACCTTCCGCCAGCTGGCGGCCATGGGATTCCGGCCGGTGGTGCCGGAGCAGCTCGACGTGCCCATGCCCATGTGCGCGCTGCCGCTTCCGAAGGAGGACGTGCTGGCCGGGACGGACGCGTACATCGTGACCCATATCCATCCCGACCACGTCGATATGGCCATGGACGGCACCGTGGGGGCGCCGCTGGACCACGGCCTGCCGCTGTTCGTGCAGAGCGCAGAGGATGGCGCGGCCTTCACCGCGTCGGGCTTCTCCGATGTGCGCGTCATGGAGGACGGCGGCACGGCGTTCCGCGGGGCGGAGCTCATCCGCACGCCGGGGCGGCACGGGACGGAGACGCCCTGCGGGCCGTCGTGCGGATTCCTTCTCCGCGCGCCGGGCGAACCGGTGCTCTACGCGGCGGGGGACACTATGTGGTATGAGGGCGTGGAGGACACGCTCGCCCGGTATCAGCCGGACGTTATCCTCGTCAATGCCTGCGCGGCCCGGCTGGAGGGCTGCGGCCGCCTCATTATGGACGACAAGGATATCCTCGCCGTGAAGAAAGCCGCACCGCAGGCGCAGATCGTGGCGGTCCACATGGATACGGTGGCCCATGCGTGCCTCACCAGAGCATCCCTGCGGCTGCTGCTGGATGCGGAGGGGGCGGCGGATGTCCTCATGCCCGATGACGGGGACACGCTCGTCTTCACGAAGTGAGGGCGCGGATGCCGGAGCGTTTCATTTGACAGGGCGCCGCAATTCCGCTATAATCGTGACGTAAAATTTGAGTGGACTTTTCCGGATTTTCCGTCATCATTTGAGTGGACTTTTCCGGATTTTCCGTCATCTTTTTGCCACACAGCGATGTGAACGCTGTGTGGCTTTTTTTGTACCCCCGATGCGGAAAGGCCGGAGGAAGGAGACTATCCATGAAAGACAGGAAAGGGGCGGGCTGCCCTGTGCGAAAGGAAGAAGGGAGAGGGGACGTATGACTTCTGCCAATAAGATGGCGGCTGCGCCCATGGGCCGCCTCCTCTGCGGGATGTCCGCGCCGCCGCTGCTCTCCATGGGCCTGCAGTATTCCTACAATCTGGTGGACAGCGCCTTCGTGGCGCAGCTCGGGGAGAACGCGCTCGCGGCGGTGTCCCTGTCCTTTCCCATCACGACGCTCATGAACGCGGCGTCCATCTGGATCGGCGTGGGCGTGAACGTCGTGATTGCCGGGTATCTCGGCCGGAGGGAGCCGGAGCGGGCCGATGCGGCGGTCACACACGGGCTGATTCTGGCGCTTCTCGTGGGCGCGCTCCTCAATGCGCTTTCTCTCTGGATCATGGAGCCGTATTTCCGCGCCTTCACCGGCAATGCGGACATCTGCGCGCTGGGCGTGGCCTACATGGGAATCTGCTCCTTCATGCAGATCCCGAACATGGTGCATATCGCCATCCAGAAAATGATCCAGGCCACGGGAAATATGGTGGGCCCCATGTGGTTCCAGATCGCGGGCGTGGTGGTCAATTTCGTGCTGAACCCGCTCCTGATCTTCGGGCTGTGCGGATTCCCCGCCATGGGCATCTGCGGCTCGGCCGTGGCGACGGTGACAGGTTACGCGGTGTCCACGGTCTTCGCGCTGGCCATGCTCCTCGGGACGAGGCAGGACGTGCGCGTGAAGGTCCGGGGCTTCCGCGTGGAGCCGCAGATGATCAGGCGCATCTTCGCGCTGGGCCTGCCGTCCTTCCTCATGAACGCCCTCAGCTCGTTCATGGTGACCCTGGCGAACGGCTTCCTCGTCTCTTACTCCGATACGGCGGTGGCCTTCTTCGGCGCGTATTTCAAAGTGCAGCAGCTCATCGTCATGACGGTGAACGGCCTGATCCAGGGCGTCCTGCCGGTGATGAGCTTCAACCACGGCGCGGGGGACCGGGCGCGCCTCCGCAGCGCCTTCTGCTGGGGCACCGCGCTGGTCACGGCCATGATGGCGCTGGGGACGGCGGCGGTGGAGTTCTTCCCGGCGGAAATCCTCCGCGCCTTCGACGCGTCGGATGCGATGCTTGCCTTCGGGGTGCCCGCCATGCGGATCATGGCGGCGAGCTACCTCTTCTGCGGCTTTTCCACGATGATCGCCACCTATTTCCAAGCGGTGGGCTGGGTGGGGGCCAGCATGGGCATCCAGCTGTGCCGGCAGCTGCTCTTCCTCGCGCCCGTCATGTGGGGACTGGAGCGGTGGCTCCATCTGGACGGCGTCTGGCTCGCTTTCCCCGCGGCGGAAGCCGCCGCTCTGGCCGCGGCCCTTGCCCTGATGGCGCGGTGTCATGAAAACGGCCCGGCCTGCACGGGCCGGAAGGAGGAACGATGAAAAACGATACCTTTATGAAAGAAAAGCCGGTGCTGCCGCTCCTTCTCTCGATGTCGCTTCCCATGGTCCTGTCCATGATGGTCAACTCCCTCTACAACATCGTGGACAGCTTCTTCGTGGCGCAGATCAGCGAGGACGCCATGACCGCGCTGTCGCTGGTCTTCCCCGTGCAGAATTTCATCACCGCCGCGGCGATCGGCTTCGGCGTGGGGATCAATGCGGTCACTGCCTTTTATCTGGGCGCGGGAGAGGAAGACAAGGCGGACCGCGCGGCCTCGCAGGGGCTCCTCCTGTCCTTCCTCCACAGCGCGGTGCTGACCGTCGTCTGCATCGCCGTCATGCCCACATTCCTGCGTCTCTTCACCTCCTCGGAGAATGTGGCGGCGCTCGGCTTCCGCTACTCGGTCGTCGCTTTCGCCTTCACGGGCATCATCATCACGGGCCTGACCTTCGAGAAACTCTTTCAGGCGGTGGGGCGCATGAAACTCACCATGGCGAGCCTCATGTGCGGTTGCGCGGCGAATATCGTCCTTGACCCCGTGCTCATCTTCGGCTGGGGCCCCTTCCCGGCCATGGGCATCGAAGGGGCGGCGCTGGCCACGGGCATCGGGCAGGTCCTGACGCTTGCCATTTACCTTTTCGTCTACCGGACGCAGCCCATCCGCGTGCACATCCGCCGGAGTTACATGGTTCTTGACCAGCCGATGGCGCTCAAACTGTACTCCATCGGCATCCCCGCCACGCTGAACCTCGCCCTGCCGTCGCTCCTCGTGTCCGCGCTCAACGCGCTCCTTTCGGCCTACTCCGAAGTGTATGTTCTGGTGCTCGGCATCTATTACAAACTGCAGACCTTCATCTACCTCCCGGCGAACGGCATCGTGCAGGGCATGCGCCCCCTCATCGGCTACAACTACGGCGCGGGCGAATCACGGCGGGTCGATCAGATCTACCGCATCGCTCTCTGCATGAGCGGCGCCATCATGGCCGTGGGCACCGTGCTCTGCCTGATTTTCCCGGAGACGCTGATGGGACTTTTCACCCATACGGATGAGGCCATCCGGGCCGGGGAGACCGCCCTCCGGATCATCAGTGCAGGCTTCCTCGTCTCCGCCGTCTCCGTCACCGCCTCCGGCGCGCTGGAAGGGCTGGGCAAAGGCGGCCCCTCCCTCCTCATCTCGCTCTGCCGGTACGTGCTCGTCATCCTCCCCGCGGCGGTCCTGCTGAGCCGCCTCTTCGGCGCCGCCGGCGTCTGGCACGCCTTCTGGGTCTCCGAAGCCGTCACCGCCGTCCTCGCCGCTCTCATCTACCACCGCGCCTCCGCCCGGCATCCTAACTCTGTCCGCTCCCTCCGCCCCGCCCTGCGGCAGCGCTGAATCCAAACGGATGCAGGCCCGCTTCCTCACGAGAAAGAACAATCCCATAAGGGAGCCGCGAAGCGGCGACACAAAAATTTCCCGCGCCGCCTGCACAGAAAGTTTTCCCACGTATGTGGGTCCGCACCCCTATGAGAAAGTTCATTGGCCTCGCAGATGCGCCCGCACCGACAGCTCCGGGCGCGCGGAGCCATCCCCTGCGCCCTCGAAGAGAGCGCAAAAAAATCCCGCAGGAAAGGATGAATTCCTTCCCGCGGGATTTTTTCATGCGATCTCGTAGACCACCGTCACCTGCGCGGTGAGCTCCTGCTTATCCGGCGAGAGCGTCGTGCCCGGCGCGGCGTCGGCGGCCATATTCATGACGGACCGGCCGTAGGGCGCGGCGGAGACGGTCTGGGTGGAGACGTCGAGCACGCCCGTCACGGCGCAGCCGATGCGGCCCGCGATGGCGTCCGCCTTGGCCCGCGCGTCTCCCGCAGCGGCGCGGAGCGCTTTATCTTTGTACGCTTCTTCATCGGAGAGGGAGAAGACGACCGAACCGATGCGGCTCGCTCCCGCATGGAGCGCCGCGTCCGACACCTGCCCCGTGCGGGCGAGGTCCTTCACTTCCACTTTCATGGAGTTCTGCGCGTGGTAGGCGGCGGGCTTCATCTCCCCTTTCGGGTCGTACTCGGGGTAGAGCGTGTAGTTCGCCGTGGAGAATCCGTCGCTGGACGCGCCGGCGGCGATGACCGCGTTGCGCACGCGCGCGGCGGTGTCCGCATTGTCCCGCGCGGCCCGGGCGGCGGTGTCCGATTTCGTTTCAATCACCACGTAGAGCGTGGCCGTGTCCGCGGCGGCGGTGACGCTCCCCGTGCCGGTCACGGTGAGGGTGCGCGGGTCCGCCGCGTATCCCGCGAGGCTGCCCGCCAGGACGAGTCCCGCGGTCAGAAGAGCGATGGCTGTACGTTTCATGATGGCCTCCTCAGAGCAATGCATAGGTGACGTTGAGCTGGGCGGTGACGGTCTGCGCGCCCGCTTCCACAGGGGTGACGGCGGAGCCGGCGCCGGCGGCCTTCGCGAGGAAGACCATCTCCCGGCGCATGACCGGCGGTGTGTAGCCCGTCTCGCAGACGGTGAGCGCCGGACCGAGCGTGAGGCCGAGCGTGTCCGCGAGAGCCTGTGCCTGGCGGCGCGCGTCGTCCGCCGCGGCGGCGTAGGCCTGCAGGCGGTACGGCGCGCCGTCCGCCGTCTGGAACTGGAGCGAGTCGACGCGGTCCGCGCCGTTTTCCGCGGCGGCGTCGATGAGGAATCCTGTGAGCGACAGGTAGGGCACGCGCACATTCATCTGGTTCACAGCGCGGTAGCCCCGGAGGGTGGAGGTGCCTTTTTTCTGGTCGTACACGTAGATGGGATTGACGGTATAATTTTCCGTCGTGAGCTGGTCCATGCGGGCCCCCGTGGCGAGGAGCGCTTCCCGGAGGGCGCGGGTGCGGCGGGCGTTCTCCGCGGCCGCTTCCTGCTGGGTGTCCGCGGTGGTCTCCACGTAGGCGGAGAAGGAGGCGGAGGACGCTTCGGCGGCGATGCGGCCCGTGCCGGTGACGGTCACCGTGCGCGGCGAGGCGGAGGCGGTGAAGCCTGCGCCCGCGGCGAGCGCCGCCGCCAGAAGCAGCGTGGCGATGTGTTTCATGATGCTTTCCTTTCTGCGCTTGGCAAATCGGCGGATGCCGTTTTCTTCATTGTATGATTAGTAATAAGAAGCTGTCAACGGGCGCGCTGTTCCGGTTTGGCATGGATGGAGCGCGGCGGGCGTTCCGCGCATGGAAAGGGCGCGTTTTTCCCCGGCCGGCGGGCGGGCGCGGCGTGCCTTTTTGCCCTGCGATGTGATAAGATATAGTTGTCTAAGCATGAAATCGGTTCGATTGCAGATAGGGAGGAGTGTTTCCTGTGTCCGATATCAGACGTGTATATGTACGTAAAAAAGAAGGATTCCGTCAGGAAGAGGAACGGCTCGCAGCCGAGCTGTCCGAATTTCTGGGAGACCGGATCAGAGGCGCAGCCATTTACCACCGCTACGATGTGGAGGGGCTGACCGCAGAGGAATACGAGAAGGCGCGCATCACCGTTTTCTCCGAACCCCCGGTGGACGCCACGGAGGAGACGCTGCCCGGCGGCGATATGGTGCTGGCAGTGGAATTTCTCCCCGGCCAGTATGACCAGCGGGCGGACTCCGCCGAACAGTGTCTGGCCATCCTCACCGGAAAAGACGGCATCCATGTGCGCTGCGCACTGGTGTACGTGCTCACCGGCGATTTCCGGGACGGTGACCGCGAAGCGGTGCTGAAATTCCTCGTAAATCCCGTGGAATCGAGAGAGGCATCCCTCGCTCCGGCGGAAACGCTGGACCTGCCCTATGAGGAACCGAAGGCCGTTCCCGTGGTGGAAGGCTTCCGCGCCATGGACAAGGCGGGACTGGAACAGCTCATGGCCGATATGGGCCTTGCCATGAGCTACGATGATCTGGCCTTCATCCAGAGCTACTATCAGAAGGAAGAACAGCGCGATCCCACCGTGACGGAGATCCGCGTATTCGATACGTACTGGTCCGACCACTGCCGCCACACCACGTTCGGCACGGCTCTGTCGGATATCTCCGTGGATGACGGCGTCTACACCGCCCCCATTCAGGCGGCGCTCGCTGACTACAAGGAGACCCGCACGGCTCTCTACGGCGCAGACACGAAGCGTCCGGTGACCCTCATGGATATGGCCACCGCCGCGGTAAAGGCGCTCCGCCGGGCCGGAAAGCTTCAGGAAATGGATGAATCGGAGGAGATCAATGCCTGCACCATCAAGGTGAAGGTGGACACCGACCACGGCGAAGAGGACTGGCTGCTCCTGTTCAAGAATGAAACGCACAACCATCCCACGGAGATCGAACCGTTCGGCGGCGCGGCGACCTGCCTCGGCGGCTGCATCCGCGATCCGCTCTCCGGCCGCGCCTACGTTTATCAGGCGATGCGCGTCACCGGCGCCGGCGATCCCCGGACGCCCCTTTCGGAAACTCTCCCGGGCAAGCTTCCCCAGAAATCCCTCACCGTGACTGCCGCGAAGGGCTACAGCTCCTACGGCAACCAGATCGGTCTGGCTACAGGGAAAGTAACGGAATACTACCATCCGGGCTTTGTGGCGAAGCGCATGGAGATCGGCGCCGTCGTCGCAGCGGCCCCGCAGGAAAATGTGATCCGCCTCGTGCCGCAGCCGGGCGACGTGGTCATCATGGTGGGCGGCCGGACCGGACGCGACGGCATGGGCGGCGCGACGGGCTCCTCCAAGGAACTGAATACGGAATCCATCGAGACCTGCGGCGCAGAGGTGCAGAAGGGCAATCCGCTCACGGAACGGAAGATCCAGTGCCTCTTCCGCCGCGGCGAGGTGACCCGCCTCATCAAGCGGAGCAATGACTTCGGCGCCGGCGGCGTATCGGTCGCCGTAGGCGAACTGACCGACGGCGTGGATATCGATCTGGACACGCTCCCGAAGAAATATGAAGGGCTGGACGGCACGGAGCTGGCCATCTCCGAATCGCAGGAGCGCATGGCCGTCGTCGTGGCCGCCAAGGATGCGGACGATTTCATCCGCTATGCAGCAGAGGAAAACCTCGAAGCCACCGTGGTGGCGTCCGTGACGGGCAAGGGCCGTCTCACCATGCGCTGGAGAGGCGACACCATCGTCGATATCAGCCGCGCCTTCCTCGACACGAACGGCGTGATGCAGACAAAGCAGGCGGAGATCGCCGCACCGGCAGCGGCTGGTCCCTTCGCCCTTCC
>JFBN01306889.1_pt1 | contig 47535 bp, 40 predicted proteins | sample 768741 | NCBI WGS metagenome assembly JFBN01 (sample SAMN01983846, study PRJNA193217) | chicken gut metagenome | biome: terrestrial biome; isolation source: ceca of Broiler chicken | host: Gallus gallus | place: United Kingdom: England | collected 2010-09-07
GCCCCCTGCAGCCAGGCCTGCCACTGGTACTCATCCTGCCCGCAGTCCACCAGATCCCCCATATTGATGAAAAATTCCGCATCCGGCGCCTGCTTCCGGCCGGCCTCCGCCACAGCTCTCCACACGCCGTAGTCCTGACTCTGGGTATCCGGGAAAATCAGTGCCGTAAAAGCGCCCCCGTCATCGGCGGTGAGCCGGTGCCACGGGCTCACGTGATTTCCGGCCCGCGTGCGGTACTCATAGGCCTCTCCCGGTTCCAGTCCGTCAAGCCGGGCCTCATATATATACCGGTCTGGTTCTCCCCGATTTCCCTTCAGCAGGCGGGAGCCGGCCTGCACCGACCGGATGGTCCCGCCGCCCTCGGTGCGGTATTCCACGGAAGCGGTCTCCTCTCTGATCTGCTGCCACATAATCGTGCGGCCGTGCTGATTATCGGAGGCCACCACCTGCCGCAGGGCTTCCGGTTCCATGTCCGTAATGACCGCTTCCCCGGCATCCGCCCGCTGCCCGCATCCGCCAAGCAGTGCCGAACCGGCCAGCAGAACCGCCGCCAGCACCCCGATGCCGGCCCGTTTCATCCATTGATCTCTCATAGTCCCTTTCCTTCCGCCGCGCATTGCGCTGCCCATTTCCGAATCTCCTCCGGATCGGCCTGCATATCCTCTTTTCGGAAATACACATGAAAGCCGGGTCCCACATCGCCGGTACAAAGCGCCTCCAGCTCCTGAAAGGACTCCTTCGGCTGTCCGCCGCTCGTCAGGAACGGATACACCTTTTTCCCGGCAAGGTCAAACGATGTCAGAAAAGACTGCAGCGCCGGTGCCAGTGAAAACCACCATACCGGACCGCCGAGAAACAACACGTCATAATCGGAAAGACTGACGGGCAGCGGCATCAGCTCCGGACGAACGTGCCGCAGCTTTTCCATCCCGCCCTGAATCACGGCCAGCGCATAGGAACCGGAATAGCTTCGTCTGGTACGAATCGGGACAATGTCGCCGCCTGCTGCCTCCTGGATCAGACGGGCGACCTGCTTTGTATGTCCGCTTCTGGAATAATAAGCTGTCAGAATTTTCATCATATGCCTCCCTGCACTCAGGCCAGATAATAAGGAGCCTTTACGTATTACTATACTCCGATGTTTTCCTGATTAAAACGAAAAGGGCACGGGACCGCGAAGATTCCATGCCCTCTGCATGCCGATGCCATCAGGCTTCTGCATACACTTCCTTTGCCATACGGAAGGCAGCCCATGCCTTCGGCCAGCCCGCATAAAATGCGATGTGCGTCAGCGCCTCTGCCATTTCCACGGCAGTGACGCCGTTTTTCTTCGCTTCCTGAATATGATAGGTGAGTGAGCTGTCGGTGATTCCGCTCGCCACCAGAGCCGTCACCGTGATGAGACTTCTGTCCCGCAGAGACAGCTTGTCCGTTCTGGACCACACTTCCCCGAAAAGAACATCATCATTCAATTCTGCAAACTTCGGAGCAAACCCGCCGAGAGCACTGCGCCCTGCGGTCTGTACGACCTTCGTCGGTTCTGCCGTTACCTTTGTCGGATCCATTGCCATTCCTCCTGTTGTTCCATCCTGTGCCTGTGCCATACCGCCGCACAGAAGGCACGCCGCCGCAGCGGCCGCCACAAACCATATCTTTTTCATCGGTATCACCTCATCGTCTTTCGCACTGCCCGGATTTATCTGACCTGTCCGTATTTCTCATCGGACACTGGTTCGCACCACTCATTGGATGCGCCCTCTCCGGCCACCTCTACTGATAAATGACTGAACCAGCTGTCCGGTGCCGCGCCGTGCCAGTGCTTTACCTCCGGCGGAACCTCCACCACATCCCCGGGATGCAGTTCTCTCGGCTCCTTGCCCCATTCCTGATAGTAGCCGCGGCCGCCCGTCACCAGAAGGATCTGTTTGCTTCCGTGATGGATATGCCAGAAATTGCGGCATCCCGGCTCAAAGGTGACATTGCCGATCGGCACATCTTCCGTAACGAGCATTTTGAGATAGCTCTGACCCGTAAAATAGGCGCCATAGGGATTCTTTTCCCCTGCGGGAAAAACAGAAACCTGATTGACCGCATCCTCTGCGGGCATATCGGCTGCCGACACGGACCCCGCCATGCCGCCGCTCAGCAGAGCCGCTGCGGTCATCGCCGCTGCCAGTGCGAAATGTCTCAGTCTCATCTTCTTTCTCCTTCTGAATCACAACATCATTTCAGTTTCCCGTACTCGTCATCAGATACCGGTTCGCACCACTCGCTCCCGGCGCCTTCCACCGGCGCTTCCACGGCGATATGACTGAACCAGCTGTCCGGTGCCGCGCCATGCCAGTGCTTCACTTCCGGCGGAATATCTACCACATCCCCGGGATGCAGCTCTCTGGGCTCTTTCCCCCATTCCTGATAGTAGCCGCGGCCGCCCGTCACGAGCAGGATCTGTCCGCTCTTATGATGGATATGCCAGTGATTGCGGCACCCCGGCTCAAAAGTCACATTGGCCACATTGACCGGTCCCTGTACGAGCATGGCCAGATAGCTCTGCCCGTCAAAAAAACGGCCGTACGGATTTTTTTCTCCTGCGGGAAAGGCAGAGACCTGCTGCAGTTCTTCGTCCTTTGTCATCGTATCGTCTCCTTTTTCTGAACATCCCATATCGGGCCCTTTTCCTGTTTTTACTGTAAAGCAAACAAAAGGAAATCGCCAATACCTGCTCCACATACAGAATCATGCGGAGGAAGCATGCCTGATGCGTACCGCGGCAGGCATCCGTCTTCTCCCGTCAAAATCCGCCAATCCGGCTTCCCGCACTGGAAAATACCTTTCTATTCCAGTATAATACGAAAAGAGTAGCCTCTTTCCACAGTGCCGGACAGATCCCCTGCGGAAGCACGCTTCTCCACCGTCTGATTCCCCGTCTGACGCAGAACAGGCCAGATACGGGTACACTTTAAACCAATCAAGTATACTTTTATGAATTGCATGTACGTATGCAGAAAGGAAGGAATCATCATGCCGCTCGTCGGGACGAAGGAAATGTTTAAAAAAGCCTATGAAGGCCATTATGCCATCGGGGCTTTCAACGTCAATAATATGGAAATCATTCAGGGCATCATGGAAGCTGCGGAAGAGGAACAGTCTCCTGTCATTCTTCAGGCCTCCGAAGGCGCCCGCACCTATGCCGGTCAGAATTATATTGTCGATCTTGTCAAAACGGCGGTCGCACAGTACCCGGACATCCCTGTGGCACTCCATCTGGACCACGGTTCCACCTTTGAAATCGCCAAGGCCTGCATCGACGGCGGTTTCACGTCCGTCATGATCGACGGCTCCAAGCATCCCTATGAAGAAAACGTGCGCCTCACCAGACAGGTCGTGGAATATGCCCATGACAAAGGCGTCGTTGTCGAAGCCGAGCTGGGCCGCCTCGCCGGCGTGGAGGACAACGTAAGCGTCTCTGCCAAGGATGCGCTGTTCACCGATCCGGAAGAAGCGGCGGAATTCGTACACCTCACCGGCTGCGACTCTCTGGCCATCGCCATCGGCACCAGCCACGGCGCCTACAAATACAAAGGCGATCCCTATCTTGACTACGACCGTCTGGAAAAGGTGGGCCAGCTCCTTCCGGGCTACCCCATCGTCCTCCACGGAGCTTCCACGGTCATTCAGGAATTCGTGCAGAAATGCAATGAATTCGGCGGCAGCGTACAGGGCGCCAAGGGCGTGCCGGAAGATATGCTGAACAAAGCCGCTCACATGGCGGTATGCAAGATCAATATCGACACCGATATCCGCCTTGCCATGACCAGCGCCATCCGGGAAAGCCTCTTCCGTGACCCCTCCAATTTCGATCCCCGGTCCTACCTCAAGGCGGGCCGTCAGGCGGTCAAGGAAATGGTCAAGCACAAGATCACAGCCGTCCTGGAATCGCAGAATAAAATCTGATCCCTGCACCGCAAAAGCCTCCGGCATGATGCCGGAGGCTTTTTGTTTCTTCATTCACGAGCCGCATCTGTTTTAGCTTTCATTTTCATGCAGCGGCCGATCACTTCCCCTGTTTTCAGATATTCATAGGTGGGCATTTCGAAAAGAACCGGCTTCAACCGGCGGTAATCGATCTTTCCGGCCACATTCAGCAGACTCTCTTCTGCAAAGGTTTCATCGATCCGGCAAATAAAGCTTTCAAAGCCCGGCGTGCGATATATATCCGTCACAGTGCAGGCCATGGATACCGGCGCCGCCTCGAGAAGCGGAGCTCCATTCTCTGCGTGGTGCCAGGAAAACAGCCCGCTCTTGTCTTCTCTCCATCCGCTCACACAGCCTGCATGATCCGCCATGGGAAGCAGTGCCTCGTCCACTATATTCACCGATAATCCGCCCGTATCCCGAATGCCCTGATTGGTCCGGTGCGCCGCCACCATAGACACCATGATCCGGTCATGTCCGATGATTCCCGTATGGCCTACAAGGGCCCAGTTCGGTTTCCCGTTGATCATCGTCCCTACTACGGTAAGCGGCGTCGGGTACAGTGCCAGTGTCTGTCCGATCTGTCTTTTCATAGAATGCCTTCTTTCCCAGCCGGCCCGGCTGTTTTTTCATTGTAGTCTTTCCTCCATCCCCTTTTCCAATACCTTCTCCGGATACCGCCGCATACAGAGCAGGCATTTTCTCTTTCCGGCCGGGCGCGCTACAATACGGAATACACAGAAAAGCAAGAGGTGATCGTCATGCAATATACCACACTGGGACGCTCTGATCTCAGAGTCTCCCGCATCTGTATGGGCTGTATGGGATTCGGTGATGCCTCCCGCAGCCAGCATACCTGGACCGTCAATAAAGAAACATCCCGCGCCATCATCCGCCGCGGCCTTGACCGGGGCATCAATTTTTTCGATACAGCCATCGCCTACCAGAACGGCACCAGCGAACAGTATCTGGGCCGCGCGCTCCGCGATTTTGCCCGCCGTGACGAAGTCGTGGTGGCCACCAAATTCCTGCCCCGCACCAACGAGGAGATTGAAGCCGGCGTATCGGGACAGGAGCATATCCGCCGCATGCTGGACCGCAGCCTCCGGAATCTCGGCATGGAATATGTGGATCTCTACATCTATCACATGTGGGACTGGCAGACGCCGATAGAGGATATCATGGACGGACTGAACCGCATGGTACAGGCCGGCAAAGTGCGATACATCGGTATTTCCAACTGCTTTGCCTGGCAGCTGTGCCGGGCCAATGACTTTGCCGCCCGGGAAGGCTATGCGCAGTTCATCTCTGTTCAGGGGCACTACAATCTGATCTTCCGTGAAGAAGAACGGGAAATGGCCCCCTTCTGCCGGATGGAGCAGATCGCCATGACGCCGTACAGCGCACTGGCCGGCGGCCGGCTGGTACGGCATCCCGGACAGTCTTCCCGGCGGCTCGTCGAGGACAGCTACGCCCGTCTGAAATATGACGGCATGGCCGATGCAGATGCGCCCATTATCCGCCGCACGGCGGAAATCGCCGACCGGCGCGGCGTCACCATGACGGAAGTGGCCCTTGCGTGGCTCCTGACCCGCGTCACCGCCCCCATCGCCGGTGCCACTGCGGTCTCTCAGGTGGATGCTGCCGCAAAGGCGGCCGATCTGGTACTGACCCCGGAGGAAATCGCCTGGCTGGATGAGCCCTATGTCCCCCATCCGCTGGCAGGCGTCATGGCGCAGAATACCCCTGCGAATGCCCGGGCTCCCCACGTCTGGACCGCCGGCCCGTCAGTCTTCTGATACAAAAAAGGAGAGTCCCCCATGGAACCTCTCCTTTTCCCAAAAGAAAACCCCGGAATCTCTCCGGGGTCTTTTTTATTCAGTTGCCGAGGATGAGACGGTCGCTGATGGCATCGGAAGTCTCTTCAAATTTCTTGAGGAGCATATCGATGGTCAGTTCCTTTTTCTCTTCCGGCGTATAATCTGCAATGATGCGGCCGCTGTTCATCATGATGAGGCGGTTTCCGAAACGGAGGGCATCACGCATATTATGGGTGATCATCAGTGTAGTCAGATGCTGTTCCTGAACAATCTCATCGGTCAGGCGCAGGACCTTTTCTGCCGTTTTCGGGTCCAGTGCCGCCGTCGGTTCGTCCAGCAGGAGGATCTCCGGCTTTTTCATCGTCGCCATGAGAAGCGTCACCGCCTGACGCTGACCACCGGACAGAAGGCCGATGCGGGTCTCCAGCCGGTTTTCCAGCCCCAGATCCAGCCGCTTCAGCATATCGCGGAACCGTTCATGATCGCCCTTGCCGAAGGCCCACCGCATCCGCCGGGATTCCCCGCGCCGTGCCGCAAGGATGAGATTTTCCTCGATCTGCATGCCTGCCGCGGTGCCCTTCAGCGGGTCCTGGAATACGCGGCCGATATATTTGGCCCGTTTGTATTCGCTCATATGCGTCACATCCGTGCCGTCAATGGAGATCGTGCCGGAATCCGGGATATATGCGCCGGAAATACTGTTCAGCAGCGTACTTTTCCCTGCGCCGTTGCCGCCGATGACCGTGCAGAAGTCGCCGTCATTCAGCGTCAGCGACAGGTCGATCAACGCTTTCTTTTCATTCTGTGTGCCTTTGAAAAAGGTCTTGCTGATATGTGAGATCTGCAGCATGGTCAGCCCGCCTTTCCTAAATTCAGGTTTTCCTTGATCATCGGCATCGCCAGCGCGATCATGACCAGTACAGCCGTGAACAGTTTCAGATCATTCGGCGGCATGCCCATGAAGAGGACCACCGCAATGACGATGCGGTACAGCACCGAACCCAGAATGACAGCGATGAGCGACTCCTTGAAGGTGGATACGCCGAGAATGACCTCGCCGATGATCACGGAAGCCAGCCCGATGACGATGGTGCCGATCCCCATGCCGACATCGGCAAACCCGTTGTTCTGTGCCACCACAGCGCCGCACAGGCCGATCAGGGCATTGCTGATGAAGAGTCCCACGATGATCATGGTATCCGTATTCACGCCCTGGGCGCGCATCATCTGCACATTAAAGCCGGTGGCACGGATGCACATGCCCAGCTCCGTGCCGAAGAACCAGTAAATGGCGCCCACAATGAGGATGACCAGAATGGTCGGAAGCAGGAACGCTGCCATCCCCTGGCTGACGCCCAGCGCTTTCTGCGTCAGGGAGAAAACCGTATCCGTACGAAGCAGGGAAATGTTGGCCTTGCCCATGATGTGCAGATTGATGGAGTACAGTGCAATCATCGTGAGGATCCCTGCCAGAATGGCGGGAATTTTCAGCTTGGTATACAGGATGCCCGAAACAACGCCGGCCAGCAGGCCGCCAATGGCGCCGGCTGCCAGAGAAGCCCACGGGGAAACGCCTGCAGTGATCAGCGTGGCCGCGATGGCACCGCCGAGAGGGAAGCTGCCCTCGCAGGTCATATCCGGTACATCCAGTACACGGAACGAAAGGAAAACACCAAGCGACAGAATGGACCACATCAGTCCCTGTGCTATGGTTGAAACGGCAAGATCAAACATAGACTTCCACTCCTTATATGGAAAAATTTCCCGGCACCCGGCTTTTATGGACGAGCCGGCTGCCCGTCATACAAATACAGCTTCCGCGCTTTTTGCCACAGGTCGCCCGGAAGGCCCAGATGAAACGTATTGACTGCCGCCATATTGACGACAAGATTCGGATCACTCTGCTTCCGGATGGGAAGCTCCTGCGGGACCACCTGTCCGGAGAGCAGCTTCGACGCTGCTTTTCCGGCGGCAAAGCCCATGCGGTAATAGTCTTCCGATACGGAAAGCACCGCCCCGCGGCGCACCATTTCATCATCACTGCCCACCACGGGAATGCCCGCCCGGGTGAGTGCATCCACGATAGCCTTGAAATGGCGCTGCATCCGTTCATCCACCGTGATGTACACCGCGTCCACCTGTCCGGCCAGAGCGGCCGCCGCCTCTTCCGGCGGCTGGTCCTGCGGCACGGCGACCTCCGTGAGCGACATGCCCATCCGCTCCACCGCAGCGGAACGGACCTGAACGAGCAGATTTTCCGCTTCCTGATCCCCTTCCGAATACAGGACGCCCATCCGGCGGATATGCAGGATGCGCCGTGCGGCGGCAAACTGCTGCACCACCTCGGGCAGGGAGGTGACGCCCGTAAAATTCTGATGTCCCTTCAGCCAGGGAGCTGACTGAAAATTCAGCACCCCTATGCCGACCACAGGCGTGCTCTGAAAGACGCCGGCCGCAGCCTCTGCCGCTTCCGTGCCGACGGCCGCGATGAGATCCTTCCGTTCTCTGCCGAACCGGGCCGCGCCCTCAGCCAGAGCGCCCTTATTGCCTCCGCCGTTCAGGACCTCTATATGCAGATTTTTTCCGTCCTCCCAGCCGTCGCCGGCCAGGGCTTCCAGAAATCCTTCCCGCATCCGGTCCTGCTCCGGCACCCCGTCGCCCTGAAGCAGGCCTATCTCGTAGACCGCCTTTGACGGAATGGGGCGGACCGCCGCTGTTTTTTCCCTGCCGGCGCCCATCCGGAGCCCCATGGCAAGCAGCGATCCGATACAAAGCAGCAGGAGAAGCCAGAACAGCCTCTTCATTCTGATGCCGATCATCCTTCGGCTTCACGCCTCCCTTTTTTCAGGCATTCTTCTTAAATCAGCTCTGCCCGGTCCAGTACGGACTGCGGCACAGCCAGTCCCAGTGTATCCATTTCCTGTTTATTGATGTACAGCTTCGACTGAGCCGCCCCTTCTACAGGAATATCCTTGACGGTCTTCTTTCCTTCCAGAATATCCGCCGCCATTTCACCGGCACGGTATCCGATATCATAGAAGCTGATCGATTCCGAAGCAAAGGCGCCGCTCTTCACATGGCCCGCTTCTGCACCGTATACCGGAATTTTATCCCGGTTGGCCACGGCCATCAGATTCGGAATGGACGAGGCCACCACATTGTCTGTAGGAACAAAGATGGCATCCACATCTCCCAGGAAAGACTCTGCTGCCTGCTGGATGTCATTGATGGAATTGACCGTCACTTCCACCACTTCGATCCCGTAAGGCGCGCAGGCTTTTTTCAGATTTTCCGCCTGGATCAGCGAATTGATCTCGCTGGAATTGTACATGATGCCCAGCCGTTTGATGTTCGGCTGAATTTCCCGGATCAGCGCCACCTGCTTGTCCAGCGGTCCCCGGTCGTGGGTGCCGGTCACATTGCTGTCCGGCTGTGCTTCCGAATTCATCAGCTTCGCATTTTCAAAATCCGCAATGGCCGTGCATACGATGGGAATATCCTTCGTCGCATTGGCCATGGCCTGCGCTGCCGGTGTGGAGATCGCCCCGATCAGCGCGTACTTGCCGGATACAAACCGGTTGGCAATGGTCTGGAGATTGGACTGATCCCCCTGGGCATTCTGCTGGTCGATCTCGATCTTGTCTCCCAGTCCGCGCGCATTGAGCGCATCCACGAAGCCCTGATTGGATTCATCCAGTGCGGGGTGCTGCACGATCTGCACGATGCCTACCATTTTCTTCCCTGTGCCGTCTCCGCTTCCGGATGCACCGTTTCCGCATCCTGCCACAATCCCTGCTGCCATCATGCCCAGCAGCCCGGCTGCCAGTACCTTTTTCCACATTTTTCTGCCTTCCATACTTCTTTCCTCCTTAATACCCTGCGCCGCAGCGCGTTTCCGGGATAGCCCGGTCTATCAGAACGGCCCGGCCACGCCGGTCCGTATCTGTCCCTTCCGTCAGATCATTTCCGCCCGGTCCAGTACGGACTGCGGAATGGTGATCCCCAGGAGCTCCATCTCCTGCCTGTTGATGTACAGCTTCGATTTCTCTGCAGTCTCTACAGGAAGATCCTTCACGGTCTTCTTTCCTTCCAGAATATCCGCCGCCATCTCACCGGCCTGATAGCCGATATCGTAATAGCTGATGGATTCCGAAGCCAGCACACCGTTTTCCACATGGCCCACTTCCGCCCCGTATACGGGGATCTTATTCGCATTGGCCACCGACATCAGCGTCGGGATGGACGAGGCCACCACGTTGTCCGTGGGGACGTAGATGGCATCCACATTACCGGCAAAGCTTTCCGCTACCTGCTGGATATCATTGATGGAGTTGACAGTGAGCTCCTTCACCGTTATCCCCAGCGGTTCGCAGATCTCCTGAAGATGTCTGGCCTGAATGACGGAATTGATCTCACTGGAATTGTAAATGATCCCGATCGCTTTCGCATCCGGCTGGATCTCGCGGATGAGAGCCACTTCCTTTTCCGTCGGCCCCCGGTCTGATGTGCCGGTCACATTGCCGTCCGGCGCCGCTTCCGAATTCATCAGCCGTGCCGTCTCATAATTGGTCACTGCCGTGCAGATGATCGGGATATCCGCCGTGGCATTGGCCATGGCCTGCGCCGCCGGTGTGGAGATCGCTCCGATCAATGCATACTTGCCGGATACGAACCGGTTTGCAATGGAGCGCAGATTCGACTGATCGCCCTGGGCGTTCTGCTGATCGATCTCGATTTTATCGCTCAGCCCGCGGTCATTGAGCGCCGCGAGAAAGCCCTTGTTGGCGTCATCCAGGGCCGGGTGCTGTACGATCTGCACCACACCCACCTTCATCTTTCCCTCCGATGAGCCTGACGATCCGCCGCAGCCGGCCAGTACCCCGACCGCTGCCGCTCCCAGGAGACCCGCCGCCAGCAGCGTCCTCCATTTCTTTCCTTCCATACTTCTCAACCTCCTGATGCTCCTCCTGCAGCACAGATGGACGTTCCTTTTCTCCCTGAACCGGATCTGCCTCTACAGTTTATATTTTAAAATTATAACACAACCTTTTTATCTTTGCATTCGTGAAGCCTCCCGGGGCACACTGCATCTGAAAAAGGGCAAAAAAATACACCTCAGCGGGGCTGAGATGTATTTCTGCTGCAAAATTATTCTGCGGCCTTTGCCTGTACTACGGATTTTCCTTTGTAGAAACCGCATACCGGGCATACGCGATGAGGCATCTTCAGTGCATGGCACTGCGGGCACTCTACGAGGCCGGGTACAGTCAATTTCCAATTTGCACGTCTTTTATCGCGACGGGATTTAGAATGTTTACTCTTTGGGGCTGGCATCTGTTGCACCTCCTTACCGATCATCGGACCGTTTGCCGACGGATATTACGGCTTTGCCGCACCTCTCGGAATGTTCCGAAAAGAATTTATCAACTTCATCATTATAATTGGCAGAAAAGTATTTGTCAAGAAAAGAAAATCCCCGGCCGCCTGTGTATCTGCTGCCGTCTTCTCACTGGCTGACAGCAGCCCGTTCATGATATATTGAAGAAAAATACCGTGCCTTTCCGGCACGCTGAAACAGAAAGGATGATTCCTCTATGATGCACCGAATGACAGCGCTGACCCTCGCCGCCCTGCTGCTTCTGCCCGCGGCCGCCGCAGAGGCCGCCCCGGCGGAATACTGGAATAACAACACGGATTTTCCAATCATCGCCACCGATGACGGCGGGTACGCATGGTATCTGAACCGCGGCTCCGCCAGAATCGCCGCCAACGATGCGGAGTCCCTTATTTTTTCCGTGGACGTGCTGCGCGTGGATGCAGAGCAGGACCCCAGCGCCTTTGAATTTCACCGCTGGTGGTTCCGGAAGCCCCAGTCGGAAGATCCCTATACCGTTTTCATGCGCCAGGGCGATGCCGGCGACTGGTCGCCTCTCGATCTGAGAGCCGCTGATGCAGAATCCCTCAGCGCAGTCCGCCTGTTTCTTGCCGGCTGGCAGGCCGCCACCGGATTTTCGTACGGCCTCTCCCCGGCGGACAGCACCGGCGAATAATGGCACAGGTATCAAAAAAGCCCGGTATGTTTACCGGGCTTTTCATTTGTATCAGTTTCCTTCTTCCGCTGCTGCGCGGTTTTCCGTCGCTGTTACCACATCGACCACTTTCCGGCCGTCTCTTTTCTTCTTCTTTTCCACAAAACGATACCCTACAAGCAGTACGGCAAACCAGATCGGCGTTACAAAGAGCGCTACCCGCGTATCTTCACGGAAGGCCGAGGCGATCACCACGCAGAGAAGGAATGCCATCGTCAGCCAGCCCGTATACGGAGCGCCGGGCATCTTAAATTTGACTTTGGCCTTTTCTTCCTCCGTAAGAGACGCACGGAACTTCTGCTGCGTGCGGAGGATCACGAACCAGGTCCACATGGCGCCGAAGGAACCCACGCTGGTGATGTAGACGAAAATTTCCGAGGGCATCACATAATTCAGCACTACGGCAATGAGAAGGACGAAGGCGGAGAACAGGATTCCCACCCACGGCAGGCGGTGCCGGTTCAGGGTCTGGAAGCACTGCGGGGCATTGCCCTGCAGAGACAGGTTGTACAGCATGCGGCCGGAGCTGAAGATCCCGCTGTTGCAGGAAGACAGCACCGCCGAGATGACCACCAGATTGATGATGTCCGCCGCGCCGCTGATGCCGAGCTTTTCAAAGGTAATGACGAATGGGCTGCCCATGTGGCCGATTTCATTCCAGGGATAGATGGACATGATGACCGCCAGAGACAGTACATAGAAAATGAGGATACGCCAGAACACTTCATCGATAGACTTGCGGATGCTGTTCTGCGGATCTTTGGCTTCGCCGGCGGTAACTCCGATGATTTCGATGCCCAGATAGGAATACATGACCATGACGAGAGCCATCAGCATGCCTTCGATCCCGTTCGGGAAAAAGCCGCCGTTGGCCCAGAGATTGCTGATGCCGGTGGCGATGCCGCCGTTTCCGATGCCGAAGAAAATCATGCCGGCCCCGGAAATGATCATGAATATGATGGTCACGATCTTGATGAGGGCGAACCAGAATTCACATTCCCCGTAAGCGGAGACCGCGATGAAATTGATGGCCGTCATCAGAAGCAGCGCCGCCAGCGCCGACATCCACTGAGGCAGCTCCGGGAACCAGAAATTCATATAGATGCCCACAGCCGTCAGCTCCGCCATGCAGGTGACCATCCACATATACCAGTAGGTCCATCCCGTGAGGTAGCCCCATTTCGGTCCGAGGAACCGGGCTGCGTGTGCACTGAATGCGCCAGATACCGGATACGCAATGGACAGCTCTCCCAGCGCCCGCATCATGAAATAAATGGCAATGCCGCCGATGATATACGTCAGCAGTACCGAAGGGCCCGCCAGCTCAATGGCTGTCGCTGACCCGAGAAAAAGACCCACGCCGATCGCGCCGCCCAGCCCGATGAGCTGAATGTGGCGTGCCTTCAGACCGCGTTCCAGATCCTCATGCAATTCCTTGTCGTCCATACAAATTCCCCCCAACTATCCGTAAGGCGGGGCTCCGCCTTTCCGGTCCGCTGACCAACGGCGCCTACCTGCATATCCGGAGAATCCGTGAGGATGGTCTCCGCTGCCGTGCCGTTTCTGCAGCCTGGCCCTCTGCCCCTTCCGGGCGCGGGCCGAACACATTCACAATTGTACCTATAGCCGAAAGTTATATCAACATACGCATAATTTATCTGTTATATTCCCAAAAACTATATCAGAAAAAAATTCCCCGTCCTGTGGGCTCTTTTTCTGTCCGGCAGGCGGCCAATTTCCCTTCATTGGTCTTTCTCTTTAACGAAATCCAGCAAAAAAGCCTGCCCTTTCCGGACAGACTTTCTTTTATTTTTTTATTTCTCTGGCGGACCGGCCTGTTTTTTCCGTTTGCGGCCGTACCACCATATGATGCCGTAAATCAGTGCCACCACCACAATGATGATGGTGAGGCGCTCCGCATGCTCTCCCATGCGGACGATATCATGGCCCACGCAGACCTCCAGTGCCACAGAAGGAAGCTTGCCGATGAGGCTGCCCAGCAGGTGACGCTCAAAGGGCATGCTCGACAGGGCGGACACGGCCGTCACAAGGCCGTTCGGCATATAGGGAATGGCCCGGGCCACTGCGACCGCCTGCCAGGATTCATACTGATCCAGCCGGGACAGTGTCTTGCTCTTTTCAATGAGGTGCATGGCCATCGTGCGGAACAGCACCCGCATGGCCCAGAAGGAGATCACCACACCTGTCGTTTCCGCCAGCCAGGAGATGATCGTCCCCCAGAACAGACCAAAAATGAGGCCGTTGGCGGTGGAAATGAAAATAGACGGCAGAAATCCCACGATATTGATGACCACATCGATGAAAAAGCTGACAAAGACCGCCCATACGCCGAAGCTCTGCAGATAGGCAATGAGTCCTTCCAGATCCTGCTCCCGGATCATCCGGAGAATGGTGGGATAAAAATCCGGCGCAATGAGATGAATGGCTCCGAGCGACAGCACCAGCACGGCCAGAAGGATCAGCCGGAACCGCCGCTCTCCTTTTTCGTCCCAGTTACGGCGCTTCATTGCTTACCGCACTCTTTTCCGATCTCACGCACATACGCCCTGACGAAATCTGCCATGCCTTCCCGGGCAATGGTGCCGGGGAAGCGCACCTCTGCATGCTCCAGGCGGGCCAGCTGCGGCGGCACGGAGATTCCCGTCTGCTCCGCCAGCGTGCGCAGCTTGTCATAGGCGTTCCCCGCAACGGGAACACCGATGGCCTCGGCCGATGCATCAGGGAATTTATAGGGATGGGCCGTGCTGATGATCACCGTATGCGTGCCGCGGGTGATTCTGCCGCGGCGGCGCAGATCGTTATAGACGGCATAGGCTACGGCCGTATGGGGGTCCATGAGATAATCGTACTTCTCATATACGCTGGAAGCGGCGGATGCCATTGCTGCCTCATCGGCCCAGCCGCCCATCATTTCCTTCCCGATCCGGTCCATCACCTCAGAGGATACCGTATAGACGCCTTCCTCCTTCAATTCACGCATAGCCTCTGCCGTGGCCTCGGGCCCTGCCATGTAATACAGGAACCGCTCAAAGTTCGAGGAAATCAGAATATCCATGGACGGAGATTTCGTCAGATGGAATTCTCTTCTGCGGTCATAGGTGCCGGTGGCAAAGAAGTCGCTCAGCACGTGATTCTCATTAGACGCGCACACCAGCTGTCCGATGGGCGTGCCGATCTCTCTTGCGATCCAGGCTGCCAGAATATTGCCGAAATTGCCGGTGGGCACCACTACATTGAACGCTTCCTTCTGTCCGATGGAGCCGCTCCGCACCAGCGACAGCCAGATCCACACATAATAGGCCACCTGCGGGAACAGACGGCCGATATTGATGGAATTGGCACTGGAGAAGCTCACCGCATCGCCGCCTTCCTCCGGAGACAGCGCCGTGGAGAAAATTTCCTTCACGGCACTCTGGGCATCATCAAAATTGCCTTCAATGCCGCATACCCGCACATTTCCGCCTTCCTGCTTCTGCATCTGGTCCTTCTGGAGCGGGCTCACGCCGTGGGACGGATAAAATACGCAGATATTCATGCCTTCCACGTCGCGGAAGCCTTCCAGTGCCGCTTTCCCGGTATCACCGGACGTCGCCGTGAGGATCAGCACCCGCCGCGTTTCTCCTGCTTTCTTTTTGGCCCAGGACAGCAGATACGGGAAAAGGGACAGTGCCAGATCTTTAAAGGCACAGGTCCGCCCGTGAAACATTTCCGCCATGGAGAACGATTCATTGATCGTACGCACGGGCACAATGTCCCGCGTCTCAAAGGACGGGCCATAGGCCTTCCGTGCAAAGTCTGCCAGCGTCTCCTCCGGGATCTCCGTAAAGAACCGCTTCAGCACATATACGGCTGTTTCCTGATAGGAAAAATCCCGCATCTCTTCATAATTCAGAAAGGGAGCAGGCAGTGCTTCCGGCACATACAGGCCGCCGTCTTTCGCCAGGCCCCGGAGAAGAGCTTCCGCTGCCGTGACTGTCTCGCCGCTTCGAGTGCTTCTGTATTTCATCGTACACCTCCGATGGGAATTTTCCCTTATTGTAGCATATGACAGGAAAAAGAAAAATCACTCTTCCCGTCTTCTATGCACTGTCTGCATACAGGCAAAAGAAAAACCCGCCACAGCTGTGACGGGAAAATTTCTGGTGGATCATCAGGGTCTCGAACCCCGGACACCCTGATTAAGAGTCAGGTGCTCTACCAACTGAGCTAATGATCCGTTTCAACGAATGGAATTATATCATTCATTTTTTGTTTTGTCAAATGTTTTTTCTTCGTTTTTCTTTCGAAGTGATTCGCATCTGACGACGTAAATTATTATATCACAGTTCCACGGATTTGCAAGCCCCGATTTTTACTTGACACCGGAATCCCCTCATACGATACAATGCACAGAGAAAAGGAGACATTTTATGACAGCAAACAGACAGCGCCTCTCCCTGCTGGACGGGCTTCGCGGGTTCTTTCTCCTCAGCATGGCCGGCTTTCACCTGGTATGGGATCTCATCTTTCTCTGCGGCCAGTCATGGATCCTGGAATATGAGATCGCCCTCTATCTCTGGCAGCAGAGCATCTGCTGGGCTTTTATTTTTCTTTCCGGTTTTTCCTGGCCTCTCAGCCGCCAGCCGGTACGCCGCGGCGCCGTGGTCTTTTTCTGCGGCGCCGTCATCACCGCCGCTTCCTGTACGGCCATGCCGATGAATCCGATCTGCTTCGGCATTCTCACCTTTCTCGGGTCAGCGATGATCCTGCTTCGGGGACTGCATCCGCTTCTCCGGTGCCTGCCGGCTCCGGCCGGTCTTGCGGGAAGCCTGCTGCTCTTCATCCTTCTCCGCGGCGTCAATGACCATGTCCTCGGATTCCCTCCATTTTTTACGATCGCGCCGCTGCCGGCCGGTCTGTATCAGAATCTGCTCACGGCTTACCTCGGATTTCCTCCGGAGGACTTTCTGTCTCTGGATTATTTTTCTCTTCTGCCGTGGCTGTTTCTATATCTTTCCGGCTATTTTTTCCACCGCCTCGCTGCCGGCCGGGACCGGCTCTCCTTTTTTGCCCGGCCGGCGCCTCGTTTCCTCACACTGCCCGGACGGCATTCTCTTCTCTTCTATCTTCTCCATCAGCCCGTGCTGATCGCCGGGCTGCTTCTGTATCATTCCCTGCTTCGTGATATCCAGTAAAAAAAGAACAGCGGTGCTGATGCCCGCTGTTCTTTTTTTGCGTTCATTTATTCTGTTTCTCCCGGCCGGAAAACCCGGAAATACGGGGCCGGATGAAATCCGAGGAACTGGCCCAGACGGTTTCCGGGAAACTTCTGAAGCTCTTTATTATACTGCCGGGCCGATTCATTGTAACCCTGCCGCGCCACGGCAAGCGCATTGTCCGCTGCCGCCAGATCCATCCGGCTTTCCCGGTACCGGGCATCCTGTCCCGGCCCGCCATAGGCATCTGCGGCAAGCAGAAGCCGGCCCAGCGCAGAGGACAGATCATCGTGAGCCGCCATGCGCGCTTCCCGCGATGACGCATCCAGAATCCGCTGCCGTGCCTCCTCCGCGGCGTGAGCCGCATCCTGACTCTCAGGAGTATATCGTCCCGTCTGCGCAGTCAGCGCCGGAACAAGTTCCGCCCGGCGCAAAATGGCGGCATCCGCTGCCTCCCACGCCGTCTCTGTCTGCGCCCGGAGCGGCGACAGCGTCTGTTCTGCCCAGATAATACTGCCGGCGAACACCGCAAAGAGCAGCAGAATGAGGAGCATCCATTTTTTCATACCTGTCTTCCTCTTTTCCCCCACGAACCAGCGCGGCGGCTATTTCTTTTCCAGTGCGCTGCCAAGCCCCTGCACCACCATCTGCCGTTCATCCTTCCCCATGCGGAAGAAATCATACACGCTCTGCGCGGCACGGCGGTTCATGCCCTTCACCTGGGCCAGCTCCTCCACAGAAGCTTTTTTCATTTCATCAAAGGAACGAAACGCCCGCCACAGCGCATTTCTCCGGGCCGGCCCGATGCCGGGGATGTGGTCCAGCACCGATTCGGCGTTGCGCCGGGCCGTCCACTGGCGATGATAGGTGATGACGAAGCGGTGCGCTTCATCGCGGATATACTGCAGCAGCTGCAGCGCCGGCTCATGGCGGTCCAGCACCACCGGCTCCTCGCTGAATTCCGTGTAAATTTCCTCCATGCGCTTGGCCAGTCCGATCACCGGGGCGTTGCACCCCGCAGCCCGGATCACCGGAAGCGCCGCATGGAGCTGGCCGAGCCCGCCGTCGAGCACGATGAGATCCGGCTGGGGCCAGTCTTTTTCGTGACCGTAGCGGCGGCTCATCACCTCCGCCATGGACTTGAAATCATCCGGCGTCCCCTGCGTCGTACGGAGCTTGAATTTCCGATATTCGCTCTTCGCCGGCCGGCCGCTCTGAAAGACCACCATGGAGCCGGTCGTTTCCGCCCCCTGATTGTGGGAAATATCGAAGCATTCCATGCGCTCCGGCAGCCGCGGCAGATGGAGCGCCTCCTGCAGCGTGCGGAGAGCCCCCTGTTCCCGCGCATCCCGGTATTCCCACTGCAGTTTCTTGTCGGACAGATATTTTTCCGCATTGGCTTTCGCCATGTCCTTCAGCCGCCGGCGGAAGCCCCGCTCCGGCACATAGAGGCGCACCTCGCTGCCTCGTTTCCGGCTGAGCCATTCCGTGAGCAGCGGCGCGTCATCAGGCAGCTCCGGCACAAGGATCTCCTTCGGCGCCCCCGCACCGTCAGCACCGTAATAGTCCTTTATAAAACCGGACAGGATAGCCGCATCAGTCTCGCCGGCACTGTCGGAGATATTGAAATTTTCTTTCCCCACCATGCGGCCGTAACGAATATAGAATACCTCCAGCCCGGTGTGCTCCCCGTCGCGGGCCATGCCCACCACATCGTAGTCGCCTTCCTTGGAGACGATATTCTGGCGCTGCTGCACGCTCTGGATGGCGCGGATCTTATCGCGGAGCTCTGCGGCCTTCTCAAATTCCATTGCCTCGGAGGCCGCGGCCATCTCCTTCTGAAGGGACTTCACGAGCGCCGTGCTTTTCCCTTCAAATACATCGCAGAGCCCCTTCACGATGGCATCATAGTCCTCCCGCGAACAGCATCCCTTGCAGGGGCCGCAGCAGAAATGCAGGTGGTACTGCAGACATGGCCGGTCCACCCGCATGCTCCGGCAGGTGCGGATGGGATACTGCTTCCGCAGGAGCCGCAGCGTCGTGTGCAGACTGCCCACATCCGTAAAGGGGCCGAAATAATGGGCGCCGTCATTGCGCCGCATATTCCGTGTGATAAAAAGACGGGGCCATTCCTCGCTGGTGATCTTGACATAGGGATAGGATTTGTCATCCCGGAGGGAAATGTTGTATTTCGGATGCAGCTCCTTAATCAGGTTGCATTCGAGAATGAGCGCCTCCATCTCCGTGGCGGTCATGGTGATGTCCAGATCCTCTGCATGTCGGATCATGGCCGCCACCTTCGGGGAGCGGTTCTTATCCTCCCGCACATAGGAGCGGACACGATTTTTCAGATTGACCGCTTTCCCCACATAGATGATCTTCCCGTCCTTGTCCTTCCAGCGGTACACCCCCGGGCAGTCCGGCAGGGCGTCCACCTTGGCGCGGATCTTATCATTCACTGCGATCATGATGGTGCTCCATGAGATGACGGGTCCGCTCGATGACCGGCGCCAGATACTGTCCGGTGTAGGACCGGGCCGTCCGGCAGATCTCCTCCGGCGTCCCCTCGGCGATGACCTCGCCGCCTTTGTCGCCGCCTTCCGGACCAAGATCGATGATGTAGTCCGCCACCTTGGCCACATCCAGATTGTGCTCGATCACCACGACCGTATTGCCCTGATTGACCAGCTTTTCCAGAATGATGAGCAGCTTCCGGATATCCTCGCTGTGCAGGCCGGTGGTCGGTTCATCCAGAATATACAGCGTGCCGCCGGTGCTGCGCCGCATGAGCTCCGTGGCGAGCTTCACCCGCTGGGCCTCCCCGCCGGACATGGTCGTCGCCGGCTGCCCCAGATGGATATAGCCCAGCCCGACCTTCTGCAGCGTTTCCAGCTTGCGCAGGATCCGCGGGTGATTTTCAAAGAAGGGAATGGCTTCCTCCACGGTCATATTGAGCACATCGGAAATATTTTTCCCTTTATAGGTGACCTCCAGCGTTTCCCGGTTATACCGCGCGCCGTGGCAGACCTCGCACGGCACATACACGTCGGACAGAAACTGCATCTCAATCTTGATGATGCCGTCCCCGTGGCAGGTCTCGCACCGGCCGCCCTTCACATTGAAGCTGAAGCGTCCCGGCTTATAGCCCCGCATCTTCGCCTCTGAGGTCTGGCTGAACAGCTCGCGGATATCGTTGAATACGCCCGTATAGGTGGCCGGATTGGAACGGGGCGTGCGCCCGATGGGCTGCTGGTCAATATTGATGATCTTGTCGATGTATTCCGCCCCTTCGATGCTGTCGTATTTTCCGGTTCGGTAATAGGTGTGGTTTTTCATGTTCGACAGCCCGCGGAACAGGATGTCATTGATGAGCGTGGATTTCCCCGACCCAGATTCCCCGGTGACCACCGTAAAGGCGCCGAGGGGAATCTTCACATCGATATGCTTCAGATTGTGTTCCGAGGCCCCCTTCACGGTGAGATAGAAGCCGTTCCCTTTGCGCCGTTCCTCCGGGAGCGGGATGTACATGGAGCCCTTCAGATACTGGCCAGTATAGGATTCCTCCACGGCTTCCACATCGGCCACCGTGCCCTGGGCGACCACGCGGCCCCCCTGCTCGCCGGCCCCGGGACCGATGTCCACGATCCAGTCCGCGGACCGGATGGTATCCTCGTCGTGTTCCACCACGATGAGCGTATTCCCCAGATCCCGCATGTTCTTGAGCGTGGCCAGCAGCTTGTCGTTATCCCGCTGATGGAGGCCGATGGACGGCTCATCCAGAATGTACAGCACGCCCACCAGACCGGAGCCGATCTGCGTGGCCAGCCGGATGCGCTGGGCCTCCCCGCCGGACAAAGAGGAAGCGTTCCGGGACAGGGTCAGATAGTCCAGCCCCACATCTGCCAGAAACTGGAGGCGGTTTTTCACCTCACGGAGGATCTGATCGGCGATCTTCGCTTCCTTTTCCGTGAGCTCCACATGATTGAAAAAGTCGAGGAGCTTCGTCACCGGCATATCCGACACCTCCGCGATGTTCCGGCCGCCCACGCGGAAGGCCAGGCTTTCCGGCCGGAGCCGCGCCCCGTGGCAGACCGGACAGGGCGTCTCCACCAGATATTCCGCCAGCTCCTCTTTCATTTTATCGGTGAAGGCTTCCTCGTAGCGCCGCTTCACCATGGGCATGATGCCCTCGAAGACCCGGTTGTAGGTGTGTACCTCGCCCCTCATATTCTCATAGGTGAAGGTGACCGGCTCCCCGCCGCCGTTCCGGAAGATTTCCTTCTGTTTTTCCGTAAAATCGGCATAGCAGTTGTCCATGGACAGGCCGCACTGCGCCAGAAAACCACCGAGCTGCCGGTACAGCCAGCTGTCCCCGTTCACCGGGAACGGCTTGATCGCCCCCAGACGGAAGGACAGGTGCTCATCCGGAAGCACCCGATGGAAATCCACCTCCAGCGACGAGCCGAGGCCCATGCAGGCCGGACAGGCGCCGAAGGGGTTGTTGAAGGAAAAAATGCGGGGCTCTGCCTTCGGCAGGGATATGCCGCATTCCGGGCAGGCAAAATGGGTGCTGAAGGGAATGTCCTTTCCATCCACGATGGACGCCGTGAGCAGGCCGTCCCCCAGCTTCAGCGCCGTTTCCACCGAATCGGTGAGGCGCTTCACGATGCCTTCCCGCACCACAAGGCGGTCCACCACCACTTCGATGGTGTGTTTCTTGTTTTTCTCCAGCTCGATGGCATCCGACAGGGAATAGACCGTACCGTCAGCCCGAACGCGCACGTAGCCTTGTTTCCGCAGCTCCTCCAGCAGCTTCTTGTGCGTCCCCTTCTTGGCCACCGCCACCGGACCGAGGATGAGAAGCTTTGTCCGCTCGGGCAGCTTCATCAGCTCATCTACGATCTGGTCCACGGACTGGCGCTGGATCGGACGGCCGCACTTCGGGCAGTACGCCCGGCTGGCATGGGCATAGAGCATGCGCAGATAATCGTGGATCTCCGTCACGGTGCCTACCGTGGAGCGGGGATTGTGGCTCGTGGACTTCTGATCGATGGAAATGGCCGGAGAGAGCCCTTCGATCTTGTCCACCTCCGGCTTGTTCATCTGTCCGAGGAACTGCCGCGCATAGGCAGACAGCGACTCTACATATTTCCGCTGTCCTTCCGCATAGATCGTATCGAAGGCGAGGGAGGATTTCCCCGACCCGGACAGACCACTGAATACAATGAGCTTATTTCTGGGAAGCGTGAGGCTGATATTTTTCAGATTGTTCTGCCTGGCTCCCTGTATGACAATGCCTTTTTCCATTCCTGATTTCCTTATATCTGTTTTACACACGCTTTTTCGTGGGACGGGAAATGCGCTTTTTCGCGCTGGCCTGCCGTTTCAGCGCGGCCTGGGCCTGCGAGCCGTAGCGGTCGCTCCACTGCTGGCGGAGCTTCGCCAGCTGGTCCCGCCACATGGCCGCCTCCTCGAATTCGAGGGCCTTCGCGGCGCGCTTCATGTCCTTCTCCGTCTCGATCATCTGCTGGTACAGCTCCTCGTCGGAGAGGCCGTCCGCCCCGGCGTCCTGCTTCCCGTACCGGGCGGGCTTCTCTTCGATCTTCGTCAGGTCGATCAGGTCCTTGACCTTCTTCCGGATGGTGTGCGGTGTGATGCCGTGCTCCCTGTTGTACGCCTCCTGGATGGCCCGGCGGCGCTCCGTCTCGTCGATGGCCCGCTTCATGGAATCGGTGATGCGGTCCGCGTACATGATGACATGGCCGTGCTCGTTGCGCGCCGCCCGGCCGATCACCTGGATCATGGACGTCTCCGACCGAAGGAAGCCCTCCTTGTCCGCGTCGAGGATCGCCACCAGCGACACCTCCGGCATGTCCAGCCCTTCACGGAGCAGATTGATGCCCACCAGCACGTCAAAGACGCCCGCCCGCAGGTCCCGGATGATTTCCGCCCGCTCGATGGTCGCCACGTCGGAGTGGAGATACCGCACCTTCACGCCCACTTCGGACAGGAAATCCGTGAGATCCTCCGCCATCTTCTTCGTGAGCGTCGTCACGAGCACGCGCTCATGGAGCGCCTCCCGCTTGTGGATCTCGCCCAGCAGATCGTCCATCTGTCCCTCGATGGGCCGCACCTCGATGCTCGGGTCCAGCAGCCCCGTGGGCCGGATGATCTGCTCCGCCAGATTCGTCTGCGCCCCCATCTCGTACGGGCCGGGCGTGGCGGACACATAGATGATCTGATTGATGCGCTCCGTGAATTCGTCGAACGTGAGCGGCCGGTTGTCCAGCGCGCTGGGCAGGCGGAACCCGTAATCCACCAGCGTCTCCTTGCGGGAGCGGTCGCCGTTGTACATCGCCCGGAGCTGCGGCACCGTCACATGCGACTCGTCGATCATGATGAGATAATCGTCCGGGAAATAGTCGAGCAGCGTGAACGGCGGGTCTCCCGCCTTCCGGTTCGACAGATGGCGGGAATAATTCTCGATGCCCGAGCAGTACCCCACCTCCTGCATCATTTCCAGATCGTAGCGCGTGCGCTGCTCCAGCCGCTGCGCTTCCAGCAGCCGGTCCTTCGCGCGGAGCTCCTTCAGACGCTCCTCCAGCTCCGCCTCGATGGACGCCTCTGCGCGGAGCATCTTCTCCGACGTGGTCACATAATGGGACGCCGGAAAGATCGCGATGTGGTTCCGCTCCGCCACTGTCTCCCCGGTGAGCACGTCGAACTCCGAGAGCCGGTCGATCTCGTCGCCGAACATCTCGATGCGCACCGCTGTATTGTTCGACGCCGCGGGGAAGACGTCGATCGTGTCCCCGTGCACGCGGAACGTGTCGCGGGTGAAATTCATGTCGTTCCGCAGATACTGCATCCCCACCAGCCGCGTGAGGATCGCCTCCTGCGTGATCTCCTCCCCCGGCCGGAGCGACAGCCCCATGGTGCTGTAATCCTCCGGGTCGCCCAGGCCGTAGATGCACGACACGGACGCCACGATGATCACATCCCGCCGCTCGAAGAGCGCCATCGTCGCCGAGTGGCGCAGCCGGTCGATCTCCTCATTCATGGACGAATCCTTCTCGATGTACGTGTCCGTCGCGGGGATGTACGATTCCGGCTGGTAATAATCGTAGTAGCTCACGAAATAATACACCGCGTTGTCCGGGAAGAAATCCTTGAACTCGCTGGCCGTCTGCGCGGCGAGCGTCTTGTTCGGAGAGATGATGAGCGTAGGCCGCTGCACCTCCTCGATCACCTTCGCCATGGTGAACGTCTTCCCCGTGCCCGTCGCGCCGAGCAGCACCTGCGCCCACTGCCCCTCGCGGAGCCCCTGCACCAACGACGCCACCGCCTTCGGCTGATCGCCCATAGGCTGAAAAGGCGCCTTCAGCGTAAAAGGCGTCATGTGCTCCGGGTATTGTCTTTTGATGCGGGCATTCTGCATGGCCGCGCCCCCTCTCCTTCATGCTCTGTGGTCTCCCCGTATTATACCATGGGAAACAGCCGTTCTGAATCCCGCCGCCCGTTTTTATCGAAATTTTTCCATATAAAATTCAAAACCAGACTCGCGAACGCACATCCCTTATGAAAAAAATTTTCTCATGAAGGTGTAGCCCCACATAGAGAGACACGCACGACCGCTCCCAATGAAACGCCCTCTGCATGAGTCATTGCGTATGACCTCGCGAAGCAGGGCTGCCCCGCATCGCCCCGAAAAAAGAGCAAATGAAAAAAGGGTACGCTTTCGCGTATCCCTTTTTCTTCTGTCCGTATCAGAATGCGTAGCTCGCGTTCACGAACCAGGTCTTGTTCTTCGTGTCGTCGCCCTTCTGGTAGCCGTACCCTACGCCGAAGCTCCATACGTCTTTCGTCGCTTCCACGCCCAGGGACGCCAGCCAGCTGTTGTCGTCCATCACGTCGTAGTAGAGGCCGCTGCCGACGCCGCCCATGTCAAGGGTCATGTCCGTATCCGTATCGCCGAACGCCCAGATGTAGGACAGGTCCAGTTTCGGCGTGATCCGCCAGCCGCCGTTCGTCACGGTCTCGTTCCGGAAGCTCACGCCGATCGGGAGCAGCCACAGGTTCTGGTTGTCCGCGTCTGCGTTGAACGCTTTCGCTCCGTCATAGTACACGCTGTACCGAGCCGGGTTCACGCTCATGTAGCGCAGTCCCACGTACGGCACGAGCTGGTTCTGGCCGAAGACGTATTCTTTCTCGCCCCGCAGGCCGATGGTCCAGGCGTCCACGTCGCGGTCCGCGCTCAGGCTCTTCCCGTTCACGGTGCCGTCGATGTCGTTGTCGCTGGTCACGTAGCCCACGTCCGCCATGAGGTTCGTCCCGGCTTCTTCATCTTTCAGGCTGCCGTACAGGGTGAAGCCCCATGCGTCGTAGTCATTGCGGCTGATGAGGCCGTTGCCGTCCCCGGAGCCATAATGGAAGGCCACGCCGCTCTGGAAGTTGCCGTGCTTCGCGAAGTCCACGCCGACGATTGCGCCGTCGTAGTCCGTGCTGGAGTGGATGCCGCCGAAGGAGAAGCCCATGTTATCGGTCTCATACTTGCGGTGGATGTACTTCGCCCAGATGCCGCCGTCGTTGTTCACCCAGCCGGCGTCCTGTACGTAGTCGTCCGTGAAGGAGAGACGCTGCATCACGTTGTCCGCCATGTCGCGGGCGATGGAGACCGTATTGCCGGTGACCGCCGCATCTTCGCCGATCATCGCTGCCCGGCCGTAAGCCGCGCCGGTCCCGTCCTTGCTCCAGTCACTGAAGAACTGCTTGCCGCCTTCCGTGAGACCTCTCGACGTATCCCAGTTCTTATCAAATGCATCATCGATGGTCGGCTGGAATACGGAGCTGAGCGCTTCGCCCATGGAGTTCGCCGCTTCTTCTTTCTGGGCCTCATCCATGCTGTTGATGGTGGTGTAAGTCACATCGTACTTGGTGTTATCCTCTCCGGAATCCCCTGTCGCCATGTAACCTGCGGTGCGGTCGTAAATCAGGCTGCTGTCCTTCCAGTAGGTACTCTCGGCATTCGCATTCGCCACGATTTTGTAGCTTGCGTTATCTTCCGCGGTAAGAGCGGTCACATCAAGTTTTGCAGAAGCATCTACGGATACGATACCATTGCTTGCATCAATGAGTGCCGCGCTGTCCGTAGTGAGACCTTCCACCTTCGTCACGCTGCCCGCCTGGAAGTTAATGGTATCGAAGTCATGAATCTTACTGGCGCTGGTGTAATTGTCGCCTTCTCCTGCCGTGCCAAGCATAGTGAGGGTATTATTGCCGATAAGGTTCAACGTGCTCGTGCCAGTCACACTATCATACAGCGTCTTATCACTGTAAGTCACCTTACTACCAGTGTTATAGGGGTCGAAGTCCTTCCCATCATCCTTCACTGTGTACTGGGTAGTCTTGCTGTAACCCTGCCCGGAAATTTCACCCGTGACAGAGGTACCGTTCAACGTTACGGTCGCATTTCCTACGGTAGAGGAAGTTCCGGATGCATCATAACCAATCGGCTTTTCAGAATTACCGTAAATATCTTCTACCTGTCCGGGAGTAGAGCCGTTCACTGCGCCGCCGGCGTAAACACTGCCGTCCACTTCGCCGCCGTTCAATGTAATGTTGCTTTCTCCAACGTGTGCGCCGCCTTTTTCTCCATAATTATCGATGCCGATACCACCACCCAGGATGTCCTTGGTAATAGTGCCTCCATTGATGGTCACATTGGCTTCATCGACACGAGCCTCACCGGTCATACCCATGCCAAGGCCGCCCGCCGCGATGGATGTGTTAACCATGATGCCTTTCAGGTCCACCATGGCACCGCTCGCATTGACCCCAAGCACGCTCCACTGCGGATATTTATCTCCATCCGCATTTCCATTCTTCAGAGCGCCCATGAAGGCGTCCATGTTCAGGTTATCCACTGTCCCATCATTGACGGTGATGTTGCTGGTCTTCACGGAGGATACCGCATCGTTATACTCGTCATTGCCGCCGTTACGGAGAGAATTACCGATAGCCATGCCGCCGCCGAAGATGCCGTCCGTATTCCCGTAGTTGGTGATATTCACCGTACCCACGTTACTCTTGGCAAGCGTTTCCTCGGCCACCGCACGTTCCCCATCAGTACTTCCTTCCATGGAGAGTGCAAGGCCGCCGCCGAAAATACCTACAGTCGTCATGCCGCTATATGTGGTGATATTTACATCGTCGGTCATGTTGGCTTCCGCGCGGGCCAGATTATCGGTCACCGCCGCGCCGCCGCCGAAGACAGCCGCCGCATACCCTTTATTCAGGATAATATCCGAGCCTGCGGTGTTGACCTGTGCTGTAGCACCATTCCCATCAGAAAGTGCTGCCAGCGCGCTGCCGTGGCCGACCGCCACGCCACCGCCGAAGATGCCCAGTGCTGCGCCGTGATTATCCAGTCCCGTCAAATCTGTGCTGGCACCGGTTCCTTTATCACCGATCTGCTTTCCCAGATTGATAACATTACTGACCGCCTGACTGATTTTTTCCCATCCGCCTTCAGACACATCACTGCCATCGGTATCCACAACGATGGTGGATTTCCCGGTGTTCGCCGTTGCGCTGGAAGCCTTATATGCCTGATTCGTAGAATTTCCGGACTCATCTTTCATCTGGTAGGTATGAGACGCCACGGCCACACCGCCGCCGACCACGCCAATCGCCGTAGTCGAACCGGTGAGATTGATATTCGTATTGCCGGTCGTTGCCGTCGCCGTGCCGCCTTCAATCGACTGATTCACCGTGACATCTACCATCCCGGCTACCGTCGTATCACTTACACCTTCATTATTACCAATCTGTCCCGTTGTACCAAGGCCAAGCGCTTCCACAACGCCGGTCGCGTCCACAGACGCCGCCGCACCGCCGCCGATGAGACCGATGACCGTACTGTCTTCCACATCAATTCGGGTATTGCCCTGTACTTCCGATGTTGCTTTACCGCCGATGGTCGTCACTGCCGCACCGCCGCCGGTCACGCCGATGGCGTTCATACCGGAACCTTTCATGGCGTCAAGGATATTCGTTACCTGCGGAAGAAGATCAGGAATCGGTCCATTTGTCCCATCCTGTGCCTCTTTGCCATACGGAGCATCTTTCGGCCCGCCGGTAATGGAAATATAGCTGTCTCCTGTGACAACAGAAGCCGCATCACTTCCCGCGCCGACCGCCAGACCGCCGTTCATCCAGCCGATGACATTGGCATTCTTCTCAATTGCCGTAGCAACGGAACCGTCCAACACTGCCACGCTTCCTTTTTTCTCTGTATCGGAATCAACCCCAGTAGTGAGGTCAAATGCATTATCGATTCCGGCCTTAATATTTCCCAATCCTATGGCTACACTGCTGCCCACACCTCCAATGACGGAGCCGCTTTTAATATCCACGGAAGAATCTCCATGGCGCAAAATTGTAGACAACGGCGTATTGGCTTCATTAGATTCAATAGTAGTAAGCCGATACGAATTTATCATGGCATTAAGGAATTTATACTCGTCGCTATTAGGATCATATCCTTTTAAAAATTCCTCATATTGTTCTAATAATTGCTTATCTCTTTCAAGATTTGGATTAGTATTTGTTAATCCCATATTTCCATTGATGACAACATCCCCGCCGATTGCGCCATAAAAACGGGTCTTATTTCCTTCTCCTTCATTAGAGCCAGCCAAAATTAACGAGGTATCCGCGTCATCGCCGGAAATCTCTACTCCTGTAGTCCCAACAAGAGTGATTTTCTGGTCAACAATATTTCCAATTCCTGTTAAAGTGCTCCCCAAATCAGAACCCAAGCCAAGCTGTTCCAAAATTGCTCCTGCATTGGGCAAAAGCGAGCCAATTACGTTTTTGGTACTTTCATCCATATAGGCATTTCCGCCGGTGACGCCATAGATATAGCCATAATCTGCCACATCCGCCTGGACATTGCCGTTTTCATCGACTTCCGGCAACACTTTGTCCCAATGGAATTCATCAGCGTAGGATACCCCCCCTACTGACCCCAAGACAGCAGTTGCTGCCAGCGCGGCCATAACCTGCCGCTTCAAACTCTTTTTCATATATTTCCTCCTTCTTACATTGCCGTATCCGGCAAAAAATCACAGGAATCTGACTGTATTATACGCCGGCCCCGGCAGAATTGACAATTCTTTCGATTTCCTTTTCCGTATTTCCGTTATTCTTTTCTCCGGGTGCGGCCTATAAATAAATTCAATATCCTCCACCCCAACGAAAAAGATTTTTTGCCGCGCAGGCAGGGCATTGGCCGCTCCGAAGCTGTCGGGGCGGGACTCCATGGGAGAGGTCATAGATATCCGACCACACTTGTGCGGACTCACATAGAGAGGCCGTATGTGCTTCTCATCTGCGACCGTTTCCATTTTTGGAATGAGATTCCATGGTCTGCGGCGTTCCCTACCATTTCCTCCAAAAAAGAATGGAAAGCCGCCAAAGGAAGAAAATGCCGCCCCGTCACTCCGGCCTGAAAATTTCGCCGGTCACTCCACTCCGGAGAGCTCGCTCCCTGCGGTCGCTCAAACAAGCGCTCCGGCTGACGCCACCGGCGAAATTTTCTCCCTTCGGGCACCGGCCTCCGTTCAAAGGGGCGGGGGAGCTGCACCAGTGCTTGTCTGTGTCGTGCATCCTTCGGGATGCACATCCCGCATGAGGACGTACGATTTCATGCAGGAGCGGCCCCACATACGTTGGCTACCTTTGCTACACAGGCGGTGCGAACGCAGACGAGTGGCTTACCACTATCGAAGCTTTCGGAGCGGGCCCACATAAAAAATATTTCCTTTTTGCTCATGCCCGGGGAAAATTTGAGCCGCCGCGCGGCGACTCCCTTGTGCTGACGTGCTCTCTCATGAAGGTGCGGACCCACATATATTGAAAAAACTTTTTGCGCAGGCGGAGCGGCCCCCAAAATAGGCACAAAAAAAATTCCTGCCTCTTTTTTCTGAGACAGGAATTTTTTTCGGACCGTCAGCGGCGGCCCAGATATTTTTTCAAGAGATAGAGCACGGCGGCGAGGCCTGCGATGACGAGGCCGCCCAGGAGGAAGAACCACGCCACGACGAGGATGAGCGCCACGGCGGCGGCCGCCGCGCCCCAGAAGAGAGCTTTCTTCCACCAGGGCATGGCGGACGGGGAGAAGACGTGCACATGGAAGCCGCCCATCTGCGCGCGGGGCTCTTCCCGGCGCTCTTCTTCGCCGGACTCGTTCAGCGTGAGGCCGCGGTATTCACGGACGTCTTCGCGGGACATGACCCGCGGCTCGTCCCGGCCGGGACCGTTGTTGTATCCGTCCATATCACTGCTCGGAGAGCTTCTTCGTGAGGATGCCGTTCACGATCTGGGGATTGGCTTTGCCTTTCGTCTCTTTCATGATCTGGCCCATGAGGAAGCCCACGGCTTTTTTCTTGCCGGCTTTGAAATCGGCGACGGACTGGGGATTGGCCGCGATGATGCGGTCCGCCAGTTCTTCGAGAGCGCCGGTGTCGCTGATCTGGACGAGGCCTTTTTCTTTCACGATGGTTTCCGGCGTCTTGCCGCTGGTCCACATTTCGGAGAAGACCTGCTTGGCGATCTTGCCGGAGATGGTCCCCTTGGCGATCAGCTTCAGCAGATCGGCCATAGCCGCTGCCTGTACCGGCGCCGCCTTCATTTCCAGATTGTCCCGGGACAGGAGCTTCGCGAAATCGCCCATGAGCCAGTTCGCCGCTTCCTTCGGTTCTGCGCCGGCGGCCACCATGGCTTCAAAATAATCCGCCCGGTCCTTGTCGTTGGTGAGATAATCTGCATCATACGCCGCGAGGCCGTAGCTTTTCATGTAGCGCGCCTTCCGCGCATCCGGCAGCTCCGGCAGCGTCTTCCGGATCTCCTCGATATATTCATCGCTCACCGTAAACGGCACCAGATCCGGTTCCGGGAAGTAGCGGTAATCGTTGGCTTCTTCCTTCTTGCGCATGCTCTTGGTAACGCCTTCCTTTTCATCCCAGGTGCGCGTCTCCTGCACGACCGTGCCGCCGTCCTCCAGCAGCTGTGCCTGCCGCATGGCTTCGTATTCAATGGCTCTTTCCACGCCGCGGAAGGAGTTGATGTTCTTGATTTCCGTCTTGGTGCCCAGCTCCTTCTGTCCTACGGGACGGACTGACACATTGGCATCGCAGCGCAGGCTGCCTTCTTCCATCTTGCAGTCCGATACGCCGCAGTACTGAAGGATGGCGCGCAGCTTTTCCATATAGGCCACCGCTTCCTTGGCGGAGCGGATATCCGGCTCGGATACGATCTCCAGCAGCGGCGTGCCCGTGCGGTTGTAATCCACCAGAGAATAATCGGAATCAGTGATGGACGTGCCGTGATGGACGAGCTTGCCCGCATCTTCTTCCATGTGCGCCCGGGTGATGCGCACCGTCGATTTCTTTCCGTCCACCTCGATATCCAGATGGCCGTGTTCGCAGATCGGCAGATCATACTGGGATGTCTGGAAATTCTTGGGCAGATCCGGATAATAATAGTTTTTCCGGTCAAATTTGCTGTACCGGGAGATCTCGCAGTTCAGCGCCAGTCCCGTGCGCACCGCAAATTCAAGGACCTTTTTATTCAGCACCGGCAGGACCCCCGGAAGGCCGAGGCATACCGGGCATACATTGGTATTCGGCTCTGCGCCGAAAGAGGTCTTGCAGCTGCAGAAAATCTTCGTGGCCGTGCGAAGTTCCGTATGGACTTCCAGTCCGATGACGGCTTCATATTTCATACTTACATGTCTCCTTTCGGTGCCGTTTTCGTATATTCGGGATGGGCCTGTTCAAAGGCATAGGCCGCATTGAGGATGCGTTCTTCTCCCAGCGTGGGTCCGATGAGCTGCATGCCGAGCGGCATGCCGTCGTGGAAGCCCACGGGAATGCTGATGGACGGCGCACCGACGAGGTTGACCGGCACGGTGCAGATATCTTCCATGTACAGAGACAGCGGATCGGAGAAGGCACCGAACTTGAAGGCCGCGCCAGACGCGGACGGAGCGGCGATGACATCGCACTTCGCAAAGGCCTGATCGAAGTCCTCCTTCAGCAGCTTGCGTACCTTGAGTGCCTTCAGGTAATACGCATCGTAATAGCCGGCGGACAGCACGTAGTTCCCCAGCATGATGCGGCGCTTCACTTCCTTGCCGAAGCCGGCGCTTCTGGTCTTGATATACATATCGACGATATCCTCGCCGGGCATGCGGAAGCCGAAGCCCACGCCGTCATACCGGGCCAGGTTGGAGCTGGCTTCTGCCGGAGCAATGATGTAGTACACGGAGACGCCGCTCTTGATATGCGGGATGGATACGGGAACGATCTCCGCCCCTTCCCCTTCATAGAATTTCAGGGCACTCTGGATGGCCGCCTTGGTCTCCTCCTTGATGCCGGGGCCGAAGAATTCATCCGGCACGCCGATGCGGAGTCCCTTCACATCGGTTTTGAGCGCTTTCTTATAATCCTTCTTTTCCATCGGGATGGACGTGGAATCTCTCGGGTCATGCCCTGCAATGGCATTGAGCACGATGGCCGCATCGGTCACGTCCTTGACGATCGGTCCGATCTGGTCCAGAGAGGACGCGAAGGCCAGCAGCCCGTACCGGGAAACGAGGCCGTACGTGGGCTTCAGTCCCACGAGGCCGCAGAAGGAGGCCGGCTGGCGGATCGATCCGCCCGTATCAGAGCCGAGAGCCCAGACCGCTTCATTGGCGGCTACCGCAGCGGCGCTGCCGCCGGAGGAACCGCCGGGGACGCATTCCGTATCCCAGGGATTGCGGCTCGGTCCGAAGTAGGAATTTTCCGTGGAGCTCCCCATGGCAAATTCATCGAGGTTGGTCTTGCCCAGAGAAATGTAGTCCTCTGCTTCGAGCTTTTCAATGACCGTGGCGTTGTACGGAGCCACCCAGTGTTCCAGCATCCGGGAGGCTGCGGTGCAGGTCTCGCCCTTGATGCAGATATTGTCCTTGACCGCACCGGGGATCCCTGCCATATCGGAGATCGCTTCCCCTGCCGCGATCCTGGCGTCCACTGCAGCCGCTCTGGCCAGCGCCGCCTCGTCGCTCACGGACAGATACGCATGGATTTCGCCCTCTGCCGCGTCGCGGTGCGCGATCATCTGTTTCGTCAATTCGACGGCGGAGATCTCCTTCGCCGTCAGTTTATCGTGAAGATCATGAATGGTAATCTGACTCACAGGCCTGCCTCCTTAAATGATTTTCGGCACTTTGAAATAGCCGTTTTCCTTTTCCGGCGCATTCATGAGCGCTTCCTCATTGGTAAACGATGTATGCGGCACATCCTCCCGCATGACATTATATTGCTCCACCGCATGGACCATAGGCTGCACGTCGGCCGTGTCGTACTGATTCAGCTCATCCATGTACGTCAGGATGCTGTTCATGGACGCTTTCATTTCTTCCAGCTCTTCCGGATCGAAGGCCAGACGGGAAAGCAGCGCCACTTTCTGAACTTCCTCTGTAGAGATTTTCACTGATTTCACTTTCCTTTCTGCGTGCGGCAGCGCCGCCGCTGACGATAAAAAATCTATCATTAGTATACCATATGAGAAAACATTTCCGAAAAGCACGCCACGCAGAATCCCCTGCGGCACGCCTCCGCAGGGGATTCTGATCATTCATGAAATTCGTCGGCCAGGTATTTCAGCGCCCGCCCCATGAGGAACTGCATCCGGTCTTTCCGTCCGGCCAGATACAGATAGCCCAGCAGGCTCTCGAAGGCCGTAGCCTCGCGGTATTCCTCCACCGTGGCGCTCTTCGGCACCGAGGAGTGCGTATTGCGCCCGCGGCGGCACACCTTCAGCTCCCGGTCGTCGAGAAGCTCCCGCAGCTCGAAGAGAATGCGGCTCTGCCACTTCGCAGAGACCATTTCCGCTGCGAGGGCATTCAGGATCTGCACATTGTAAATGCCCGTATCGATGAGCTTCTCCCGGATGAAGAAGGACCAGCACACGTCGCCCATATAGGCCAGCGTGAGCGCATCCATGGAAAACACATCCTGCTCCGTGAGCGCGGGAGTCCCCCGGCCCACCTTCTGCGCCATCTGCTTTTTCAGGAACTGAACGCGCTTAAACTCCACGCTTTTTCCACCGTGCGCCCGAAGGCGTATCCTCGATGACGATATCCATTTCGGCCAGCTTGTCGCGGATCTTGTCAGCGATGGCATACTGTTTCCCCGCACGGGCTTCCTGCCGGATATCGAGAATGACCTGCATGAGCTTCAGGAAATCGCCGTCGTCCGCGGCATCCCGGCGGCGGCTCCACGCGCCTTCCAGAATGCCCAGCACATCCATGATCTCCTTCAGATTCTTCATGGCCAGCGCCACCGCCTCGCTGTCGATGCCTGCGGTGCCGCTCTGAACGGCCGTGTAGTAGATATTGATGGCCTTCGCCAGGTCAAAGACCGTGCTCGAGGCCAGGCCCGTATTGAAGTCATCATCCATGGCGTCATGGAAATCCTTCATCGCCTTTTCCGCAGCGGCGGACAGAGCGGCCGAAGCCTCGGACGCTTCATGGCCCTCCTTTTCCGCCAGCTCGCGGATGCGGCCGATCACATCGGTGAGGCGGGCCATATTCGTCTCCGCCTCTTCCAGACGGTCGTCGCTGAAATCCAGCGGGCTCCGGTAATGGGTGGAGAGCAGGAAGAACCGGAGGGCATCGCCGGAATACTTTTCCAGCACATCCTTCACGAGGAAGAAATTATTGAGCGACTTGCTCATCTTTTCCTGATTGATGGTGATGAAGCCGTTGTGCATCCAGTAATGGACGAAGGTGCAGCCCGTGCAGCCCTCGGACTGGGCGATCTCATTTTCATGGTGCGGGAAGATCAGATCGCTGCCGCCGCCGTGGAAATCAAAGGTCTTGCCCAGATAGTGGATGGACATGGCCGAGCATTCGATATGCCAGCCCGGACGGCCCGGTCCCCACGGGCTGTCCCATGCAGGTTCGCCGGGCTTGGCGCCCTTCCATACGGCGAAGTCCCCGGGATTCCGCTTGCCTTCATTGACCTGCACCCGTGCGCCGGCCAGCATGTCCTCCACATTGCGGCCGGACAGCTTGCCGTAATCCGCAAAGGTGGAAATATCGTAATATACGTCATTGTCCAGCACATAGGCATGGCCCTTGTCGATGAGCGTCTGCACCATGGCGATGATGTCGTCCATATGCTCGGACACGCGCGGATACTTGTCCGCCCGGCGCACATGGAGCGCATCGATGACCTGGAAATAGGCATCGATATAGCGGTCGGAGATCACCTTCCAGGTGGTGCCCTCCGCATTGGCCTTATTGATGATCTTGTCATCCACATCGGTGAAATTCTGGATCAGCGTCACCTTGTAGCCGATGTACTGCAGATACCGGCGGATCACGTCCCACGTCACGGCCGGACGGGCATTGCCGATGTGGGGATGGTTGTACGGCGTGACGCCGCAGACGTAGATCTTCACCTCGCCCGGCGTGACCGGATGAAACAGAGACTTGTCGCGGGTCATCGTGTTATACACTCTGATGTCTTCCATAATATCCTCCTTCTTTTGTGTGGCAGGATCGCAGCCGGCAGCATTCCGGAAAATGAAAAACCACCGCCTCACAGAGACGGTGGTCCGCTATTCCACTCTGCAAGCAACTGAAAGCTGCTTCCTGCTGTTTTTATCGCAAACAAACGGAAAAAGCTACTCTTTTCATTTCACCTTTTCTGCTCCCGAATGCATTTCTTTCCGGATTTTCCGGGCAGGTTTTCAGCCGGCGGCCTGCCCTCTCTGCAAAAAAAGAACGGAAATACTTCTTTCGATCCTCGCATTGTATGATATTCTCTGCATCCCACAGCTGACCTGGTTTTCGCCCCCACACCCGCCTGCTGGAGCGTTCGCTACCCGGCTGTCTGCCTCTCACTACTGACCCTCTCGGTTTTCCCGGCAGGACTTACTTCTAAACCGCACCGTGCTCAGAAACCCTTTTGATTTCCTTACGTGGATCGTTTTGCCTGCGACTGGCATCGACTTGCAACCACAGACCTGTGTGATGCTTCTCCATATTATAGGAGGAGCCTCTTTCCGTGTCAACCGGAAACGGACCCTCTCAGCGCTTTTCCTTCAGGAGCCGCAGCCCCTCCTCCAGCACGGCCCCCACGCTGTCCCGGAAGACCATGGTGCACGACCGGTCCCGCGGCGTCTCGTCCCGGTTGATAAGCACCAGCGCATCCCCGCGGAAATAGTCAATGAAGCCCGCCGCCGGATAGACCACGAGGCTGGTGCCCCCGATGATGAGCATATCCGCCCGGGCGATCTCCTCCACCGCGCACTGGATGGTGAAGCCGTCCAGCGGCTCCTCATAGAGCACCACGTCGGGCTTCACCACGCCGCCGCAGGCCGGGCAGTGCGGGACCGGCGTGCAGAGCGCCAGAAATTCCTCCATTCCGTAGTCCCGGCCGCACTTCTGACAGAGATTCCGCAGCACCGAGCCGTGCAGCTCCAGCACGTTCCGGCTGCCCGCCTTCTGGTGCAGGCCGTCGATATTCTGCGTCACCACCGCCGACAGTTTGCCCATGCGCTCCAGCTCCGCCAGCGCGTAATGGGCGCGGTTCGGCTGCGCCTGCAGCATCATCCCCTCCCGCTCCTTGTAGAGCGTGTAGAATTCCACCGGGTGCTCCTCATAGAAATGATGGGACAGCATTTCCTCCGGCGACCAGGGCAGATCGGTCTTCTTCCGGTACAGTCCGTTCTTCCCGCGAAAATCCGGAATTTTAGATTCCGTCGATACCCCTGCGCCGCCGAAAAACACGATCCGATCATGCGTGCGGAGCAGCTCAGCAAAACGTTCCACCGGTGTCATACGATCCCTCCTCTGCGGATGTCTCCGGCGCGGCGCGCCGCTTTCTTTTTCTCTATTTGTATTGTAACACAGGCTCTTTCCCGGGAGCGGCCCGGTTTGCCATTCCCTCCGGCGGGGCATATAATAAAAAAAATTTCCCCTGCGGGACCAAAGGAGTGATCTGCATGAGCCGTCTGACTCTGGCCAAGGCCAAAGAAATTCTGAAAAAACACACCACCGAGCCCTCCCTGTTCACTCACGCCGCCTGCGTGAGCGCCGCCATGGGCGCGCTGGCCGACTATTATCATGAAGACAAGGACTATTGGGAAGCCATCGGCTGGCTCCACGACGTGGACTACGAAAAATTCCCCTCCGAGCACTGCCATCACGTGCGTGAGCTCCTCGCACCGGAAGGCGTGGATGAAGAGGATATCCGCATCATCATCTCCCACGGCTACGGCGTCGTCACCGAATACGGCGTCTGCACCGAGGAAGTGGAGCCCACGACCCCCATCATGAAGAGCCTCTTCACCGTGGACGAGCTCACCGGCCTTATCCATGCTTATGCGCTCATGCGCCCGGAAGGCCTCGACGGCATGACCGTGAAGAGCCTCAAGAAGAAATGGAAGGACAAGCACTTCGCCGCCGGCTGCAAGCGGGACGTCATCCAGCGCGGCTTCGACATGATGGGCCTCGACCCCGCCGTGGTCATGCAGTGCTGCATCGACGGCATGACCGCCCACAAAGCCGATATCGGCCTCGACAAATAAAAAGAAAACAGACCGCCGGTCTCTGCCGGCGGTTTCTTTCTGCCCGCCTGCCGGCGCGCCGGCCCGTTTCTTCTCATTCCGTTCCCCATTTGATATAATAAAAGAAATATATTGAAAATTTTGAAAGGAGTCATTCCCATGACCGCAGACAATCTTTCCTTCTCTCTTGAGATCGACTATATTCCCGACGAGACCGCCGGCCGCAGTGAATTCGAGGCCAAAATGAAACAGACCGCGGAGGAATTCCACGGCTTCTACACCCTGGACAAGGATCACCGTCCCGTCATCGCCGGACTGGCCCGGGAGGACGTGGACAAGCTCCTCGCCGTGCTGGGCCTCTCCGCCTTCGGCACCTGGCCGGCATGCATCCTCACCGTCACCATTTCCACGCCCCTTCCGCTCCGCGCCATCGGCATGTCCGACGGCTGGGACATCTACGTGGGCAAGAAGACTTTCTTTGCCTTCGCCCAGTTCCCTGCCGACGCCGTGAACATTCTCATGAAGGCCTGTACCTACTATCTGGACCGCGAGACCTATCAGCCGCTGGAGGAATTCGTGAAGGAGACCGGCTTTGAAAACTTCCGCAACGCCGTGCTCGGCAATGAACCGGCCTCCCCCTTCGGCGATGATGTCCCTAATTATTACGGCAGCAGCTGGGGCGCGCCCAACGTGCCGCCGCTCAAGGAAGGCGACTTCGTCCGTCCAGAACACAATGTGATGCAGGTCATCGAGGTCTACCCGGAAATGGGGCCGCTCCTCATGGAATACGGCATGAGCTGCGTGGGCTGCTTCGTCTCCTACGATGAAAACATCTGGCAGGCTGCGCAGGCCCACGGCCTCGACGTGTTCGAGATCCTCGGCGAAATGAACGAATATCTGTCCGACAAATACCACAAGCCGCTCCTCACCGGCGAGACCCCCATGGAGGACATCCTCACCCTCTATCCGCAGCTCCTTTCCGTGCTGCAGGAAAAAGGCCTCGTCATGCCGCAGGACATGAAAACCCCGCTGGGCACGCTCTGCGAGGAAGCCCATGCGGATCTGCAGGACGTTCTCGACGCCTGCGGGAAAAAGCTCCGCAAGGAATAAAAAAGACAATAAAAAACAGCGCCTTCGCAAAGGTGCTGTTTTTTTGTTGTCCCGTTTCCTCCGGCCGAGAAGAAAGGGCTCTCAGCGGCTGATGCTCCAGCCGCTCCGGTGAAGCGCTGCGATGATCGGCGCCACGATGACGCCAGATACGATGGCTTCCGGAATGCCGTTCGCCAGCGTGATGCCGATGAAGATATTGGCCACACCCTGAACGGAGATGCCCTGCGCTTCCGCATAGGGCGCTCCCACCAGCACGAACAGCGTCCCCAGGAAGAGGATCGTATGGAGCACCGTCGTCACCACAGCGGCGATGGCCGCCCGGATGAAGACGCGCGTATGAAGATGCGAGAAGATCAGATAGGCGATGATGCCGATGAGAATGCGCGGCACGATGCATACGATCGCATCATAGGCGATGTTGTACTGCACAGCGAACTGCAGCAGCAGACTCGGCGCACGCAGGGTCTGCACGAACGAAAACAGACCGAACATGAAGCCCACCAGCGCGCCCACGCGGGGACCGGCGGCAATGCTTCCGATGATGGTCGGAATGTGCAGGATGGTCGCATCCATAAAAAGGAGCGGGATGAATCCATACCCGGTCAGACCGAGGAATATGGTGATGCCCGCCAGAAGACCTGACACAGTGAGCTGGCGCACATTCAGAAATGCATGCGGCTGCTGTGCCTTTTTGCTGTTGATTGTTTTTTCCATTGTGAAAAGCCTCCGTTCTTATTCTCCTGCGAGATATAAGCCGTACGAAAATTTCTTCCTCTGCTGGCAGTACTTGCCATGCGGTCCAGTTCGACCGATACCGGCATTGCACAGCCCCTGTGCCAGCTTTTGTTATTATACCTGCCCTTCTCCATGTGTCAACGGAAAAATCGCCGGGACCGCCGGGCCCCTTCCAGAAAATTTGTATACACCCTCATAAGAAAAAACAGGCCCTGAAGAGCCTGACTCATTCTGCGGCGTCGCCGATCCAGCGGGTGATCTTCCGCCCGCCGAGGTACGCCAGCCCCACCGCCCACAGATCGGACAGGAAGGGAATGATGGAAAGATACGCCGGGTCCGCCCAGGTCCGCCACGCGCCGTACCCGGGGATCTGCACCGACGCCACCAGCGGCGCATACAGCAGGAGCAGCCACAGCGCCGCCGAAAAAATCACCTGGATCGTCCGGAGGAACCGCGGCCCCTCCAGAGAGAAATACAGATAGAACGCAAAGCTCATCATGCCCAGCAGGACTTTCAGATAGAGCAGCCAGGTCATGCCCCCTGCCAGAAAGAGCACGAAGAGGAAGGTGCTGCCGATGCCCGCCGCGGCGAAGATTCCCGCTGTCAGGAGAAGCACACCGGGAATCCATCCCGTGAGGAAAGCCAGCGTCAGCCACTGCCGTACGCCCTCACGCATCTCCTTCAGTCTCCCGTAGACCCGCATGGCCAGCGCATCCATGGCAAAGATGAGCAGCATCACCACCACCATCGCGGCGGCCCCGGCGACAGCCGAGCCGGCAATTCCCAGCCCCGTCTCCAGCGACGACCCGTTGGCCGCCTCCGCCCACACGGAGAACCACATCACCGCAAAGACGGAGAGCGCGCATTCCAGATGGGCCGCACAGCGGAGCTTCCCGTACGCGGCGCCGTAGCCCGTGCGCTGGGCGCCGAAATACAGGAACGGCACCAGCGTGCCCAGCGCCGTGAAGAGAAGCAGGCTCACCAGCAGCATATTCGCCGTCTGCATGGCGAAGGCCCCTGCCGGAATCGGAACAATGCAGGCGGAGAGCCACAGCGCCTGCCGCAAGAAAGCATGAATGGAATGCATACGAACCTCCCTGAATGACGTAAATTTATTTTTCTTTTGTGCTATTGTACCACGAAACGGCGCGCCGCGGATTTCCCTTTGCCGCCTGTGATATAATACATCTGATTTCACTGACGAACAGATTTGACATGGAGGACATATGGACACATTCTTCTCTCTGGGCCTGTCCCGGGCCATCACGGACTGCCTCGCCCGGGAAGGGATCACCACGCCCACCCGGATCCAGCTGAAAGCCATTCCCGCCGCGCTCAAGGGCGCGGACGTGATCGGCCGCTCGCAGACCGGCACGGGCAAGACCCTCGCCTACCTGCTGCCGCTCATCCACCGCATCCGGCCCGATGACGGCGGCGTGCAGGCCCTCATCATGACGCCCACCCACGAGCTCGCCCGCCAGGTCTTCGACGTGCTCCGCCCCTTTGCGGAAGCGCTCGGACTGGACGCGGTGGACGTCATCGGCGGACGCACCATTGAAAACCAGCTGCGCAAGCTGAAGCGCTCCCCGCATTTCATCATCGGCACGCCGGGCCGCCTGCTCGACCACATCCGCCGCCGCGCGGTGGACCTCACCACGGTCCGGACCGTCGTCCTCGACGAAGCGGACCAGATGCTCGCCGCCGGATTCCGGGAGGACATCGAGGCCATCATCGACGAGACGCCGAAAAAACGGCAGGTGCTCCTCTTCTCCGCCACCATGCCCGACGCCGCCGTGCGCCTGGCCCGGAAATACATGAAGAGCCCCGCCGTCATCGACACGGCCCCGAAGGTCACCGCCTCCACGGTGGAGCAGCGCATCTACATGACCACGGAGGACCACAAATTCAAGCTCCTCCTCCGCCACCTGAAGGAAATGAATCCCTACATGGCGCTCGTTTTCTGCAATACCCGCGAGGAAGCGCACCAGATCGCCGACCGCCTCGCCGAAGCGACCGACCTCGTGGTGGACGAGCTCCACGGCGATATGAGCCAGGGCCAGCGGAATCAGGTCATCCGCAATTTTGAAAAGGCCCGCATCCAGGTGCTGGTCGCCTCGGATATCGCCGCCCGCGGCCTCGATGTGGAGGGCGTGACCCACGTCTTCAACTACGGCATCCCCCGCAATCTGGAATACTACGTCCACCGCATCGGCCGCACGGGCCGCGCCGGCACGAAGGGCCTATCCATCACCTACGCCACGCCGGAGGACGGCCTTCTCCTGCGCCGGCTGGAACGCTCCATCGAGGAAACGCTCACCCGATACAATGAAAAGGGCGAGATCCTCCGGGTCCGTCAGGCGAAGCCCAAGCGCCGCGTGGTGACCCCCGGCATGTACAAGCCCACGAAGAAAAAGGAACACAAGGCCCTCGGCCACAACGGCCGCAATATGCGCCAGCGCCGCAAGAAGGACCCGTCCGCTCCGCGCGGCCGAAGAGGCAGATAAAAAATACCCGATAAAAAAACACTGTGAAGGAAACCCTTTCACAGTGTTTTTGATTATTACAGAATATGTATTTCCTCGGGCAGCGGCACCGACGGCTCCTGTCCCAGCGGATCCGGCCCATACCGGTTGGGACCGGCCGTCCCCTTCCGCAGGCCGAAGCGGATGGTCACGAAGAGCCACGCCATGAGCCCTGCGGCGATGAGATACTTCGCCGTCTGCATATCCGGCGCATTCACGTCGCCGCCGGACACCGTCACCGCATAGATCAGCCATCCGAATACGGCGAGGATGAAAAGGAAGTACAGGCCGTACCACCAGCCCGATACATTCCGGTCATGGAACCGCCGCACCCACAGCGAGGCCGAGCTCAGCCAGAAAAGGAGCGTCATCCCCACGGAATACACCAGCATCACCGACGAGGACAACCCCAGAGCCGGCAGGAACTGCGTCCCCACTGCGGCCAGGATCTGCACCACCAGATACAGCGCCAGCATCCGCATCCAGAATCGCCTCCGGTTCAGCCGTCCGCGGAAAGTGAAAAACATATCCGCTATGCGTCGAAACCAGCCGTCCATCACGGTTCCTCTTTCTTCTCTTCCGCCGGAGCATCCGGCTTCTCCGCCTTGTGCGCGGCGTCTCTGTGCGGCGCTTCCCCGGCCGGGCGCTTCACCCGTTTCACCCGGCGCACCGGGCGCTTCTTCATTGGTCCCTTGTGCGGGCCGGCCGGTCCGTGATGCACCCGCGGCGCCGCCGGATTCGGCCCGTACGCATTGTCCCCGGCCTCGCTCAGGGTGAAGCCGAAGCGGATCAGCAGATACAGCCCGGCCAGCGCCGTCACGCCGATCAGTCCCAGCCCTGCCGTGGTGAGCACGGACTGCATCGGGTCCGCCGGGTCCATGTGGAAATTGGCCCACACGTTCAGCGCAAAGACCAGCGGCACCATGATGGCGAAAGCGCCGTACCACCAGCCCGAGTGGCCCCGGTCATGGACGCGCCGCACCCACAGCGTGGTCAGGCTCCACCAGTAGATCACCAGCACACAGTTCAGCCACGAGCCGTAATTGATGCCCGTATACTCCGTGGACAGGCTGTTCATCGTCACCAGCACGATATAGGTGAATACATTCAACAGAATGATGCGCAGCCACAGCGTCAGACGGTCGATCCTCCCGTGAAAGGAAAAATACATCTTCCATACGCTCTCGCCGCGCTCGTTGCTAAACCATCTCATTCCATCCGTCCTCCCGCATCGGGAATCATTTCCCGTTAAATTCTTTACCTATTATATATCAACCGCCGCATTTCTCCCAACACGCAAAAACACCGCCGCGGACCGTGCCGCAGCAGTGTTTCCCCGGCCTCTCCGCAGAGACAGGCCGGCGCCGGATGAAGCGCCTGTATCAGAGCGGTCTCGCCTCGCCCACTTCCGTGAGCTTCAGCATGGATTCCAGATCCTGTTTCCGGAACGACGGGCACGCCGGCTTCTCCCGGAGCATGGTGAGCACGCAGGCCAGCGCGGCCTCCACGCCGCTCACCAGACCCCGCTCGTCGATGTCAAATTCCGGCGTGTGGTGGTTGGCGCCGCTCCCCAGCGCCTCATTCTGGATGCCCGTGAAGGCGAAGATGCCCGGATAGGTCAGCTCCGTGATGGAGAAGGTCTCCGCCGCCATCCACGGCACCATTTCAAAGAGCGTCCCCTCGCCGAGAGTCTCCTCGATGGCCTTCCGGCCCATGTCTGTCATTTCCTTTGTATTCACCGTGGCGGGGAAGAACTGGTCCTCCAGCACCTCCGCGGTGCAGCCGAAATCCTCGCACACGTGGCGGAGCAGCTTCCAGAAATCCTCCCGGAAGGCGCCGCCGCATTCATTGTCCAGATACCGCGCCGTCCCCGCAAAGGTGAGCGTATCGGGGATGACGTTCGGCGTATCCCCGGCCTGCACCATCCCGAAGGACATGGTGAAGCTCGTATCGGGACGGATGCGGCGCACCCGGTACGACTGGAGCGCCGTTGCAAAATTCGTGAAGCAGTCGATGGGGCTCACCGCCAGATGCGGCATGGAGCCGTGGCCGCTCTTCCCGTGGAACTTCACCCGGAAGAAGAAGGCCCCCGCCAGCATCGCGCCGTACATGAGCGCCACCCGGCCCGCAGGCACGCAGTACATCACATGAGAGCCCCAGCAGGCGTCCACATGGATCTTCTCCTGCTCCAGATAGCGCAGCATCGGGCCCACGCCCCGTTCGCCCAGTTCCTCCGCTTCCTCGAACATGAGCACGATCCGGCCGTCCCAGTCTTCTTTATGCTCACTCAGGATTTTCGCCTCCGTGAGCAGCATCGCCATATGGCCGTCGTGGCCGCACGCGTGGGACACCCCGGGCGTCTCCGAGACGCACGCCTTGGCCCCGGCCAGATTCTGCGCCGACTCCTGAATGGGCAGCGCGTCGATATCGGCGCGCATGAGCACCGTCCAGCCCGGCCGGCCGCTGTCCAGAAAACCGAATACGCCGCCGTGAGGAATGCGCACCGTGGGGATGCCCAGCGCGGCCAGCTCCTTCTCGATGAAATCCATCGTGGCAAATTCCTGCTGCGACAGCTCCGGATGGGCGTGGAAATGACGGCGCAGCGCCGTAAGGTGCGCCGCCTCCGCCTCCGCCAGCTTCTTGATCTCTATCATAAATGACCACTCCTTTTCTGCTGTGATTTAAAAAAGTCTGATTCATTATAGGAGCCCCCCGCCGGCGCTGTCAATCGCAGGCCGCCCGGCCGGACGCAAAGAAAAAAGCCCTGCTTTTCGCAGAGCTTTTCTTTTTCATCGTCCCAGATCGACGGGCCGGTCTGCGGGGCGGATGGAGACATCTCCGGCGATGACCCGGGTCACTTCCGTCCCGGTATCCACCAGGAGGCAGCCGTCCTTGTCGATGCCCACGGCGCGGCCGGTGAAGCTGTCTTCATTGAAGATAACCCGCACGTTCTGCCCGATGGTGATGGACAGGTCCTTCCAGTCCTCGAGCACCTTGTCGAAGCCCTCGGTCTGGGCGATACGGTATTCCGCTTCCAGCTCGGCCAGCACGGCGGCGAGGAGCTCTTTCCGGGAGACCTCTACGCCCTCATTGGCAAAGGAGGTGGCGCTTTCCCGGAACATTTCCGGGAATTCCTCTTTCTTCGCCCCCGTATTGATGCCGATGCCCATGATGATGTAGTCGATCTTTTCCATGGAGGCGGACATCTCCGTGAGGATGCCCACCAGCTTTTTGCCGTGGCAGAGGATATCGTTCGGCCACTTGATGCCGCAGTCGGTGAGGCCCATGCGGCGGATGCCCCGGCACACGCCCACGGCGGCGAGGAGCGTACACTTGGCCGCTTCCATGGGGAAGAATTTCGGCCGGAGGATGAGCGAGAACCAGATGCCCTTGGCGAAGGGGGAATAGAAGCCCCGGGCCAGACGGCCGTGGCCGGAACTCTGTTCCTCCGCCACGACGATGGTCCCCTCCTCGGCGCCCTCCCGGGCGATCTTCTTTGCCTCTTCATTGGTGGAGGCCACGGTCTCGAAGTAGACCACCTTCCGCCCGAAGGTGTCCGTATGGAGCACGCTTCCGATCTCCAGCGGCGTCAGCAGATTCGGCGCATAGATGAGGCGGTAGCCCTTGCGGGTGCTGGATTCAAAAATGTAGCCGCGGGATTTCAGCACGTTGATCTGCTTCCAGATGGCGGTCCGGGACACGCCGAGGTCCCGGGAGATCTGTTCGCCCGATACGAATTCCCCATTGGCTTTGCGGAAATATTCCAGAATTTCGTTTCTCATGGGAGTCTCCTCCATAAAAACAAACAGGGCTTTCTTTAATTTGCTTTTATTATAGTCAACCTCCCGAAGGCCGTCAACTTCCGGGAGACGCTGTATTGACAAAGGCGGGACCGCCGAAAACCGGAGGCACCCGCCCTGAAAAATTTTGTCAGAGAATGTAATTGGAGGAGTCCATATTGCCCGTAACGGGGCCGAGCTTCTCCCGCACATACGCGCCGTCGATGACCACGTGCTTCTCCTCCAGCTCGGAGGCCTCGTAGGAGATGTCCTCGAGCACGCGCTCCAGAATGGTATAGAGCCGGCGGGCGCCGATGTCCTCGGTCTCGCGGTTCACCTGCGAGGCGATGTCCGCCACGGCGTCCAGCGCGTCTTCGGTGAATTCCAGTGTCACGCCCTCCGCGCTGAGGAGCGCCCGGTACTGGCGGATGAGGGCCTGCTTCGGCTCGGTGAGGATGCGGCGGAATTCCTCCCGGCCGAGGCTGGTGAGCTCCACCCGGATGGGGAAGCGCCCCTGCAGCTCGGGGATGAGGTCGCTGGGCTTCGACACATGAAAGGCCCCGGCGGCAATGAACAGGATGTGGTCGGTCTTGACCATGCCGTACTTGGTCTTGACGGAGGCGCCCTCCACGATGGGGAGGATGTCCCGCTGGACGCCCTCGCGGGATACGTCCGGCCCGCTGGAGCTGCCCCGGCCGCCGGCCACCTTGTCGATCTCGTCGATGAAGATGATGCCGTGTTCCTCCGCGCGGCGCACCGCCCGGTCGGCCACGAGCTCCATATCCACCATTTCGTCCGCCGCTTCCTCCGTGAGGATCTTCTTCGCCATGCGGACGGTGACCTTTTTCTTTTTCGTCTGCTTCGGCATCATGGAGGAGAGCATCTGGGAGATCTGGTTCACATTTTCATTGTCTCCCATGCCGGAGAGGCGGCTCCGGTCCTGCACCTCGATCTCCACGGTGCGGCTGTCCAGCTCGCCGCTGCGGATGCGGTTCAGAAAGGCCCGGCGGCGCTCCGCCTTTTCCGGGTCCTCCTCCACAGGCTCGGCGGCCTTCCGCTCGCCGAAGATGATCTCCATGGGGTTCCGCGTTTCCGCCTTCTTCGTGGGCCACATGATCTCCCCGATCTTCTGAATGGCCGCTTCCTCGGCATCCTTCCCGTGGGCGGCGGCGTCCCGCTTCTTCTCCAGACGCACCGATTCCTCCACGAGGTCGCGCACCATGGATTCCACGTCGCGACCCACATAGCCCACTTCCGTATATTTCGTGGCTTCCACCTTGACGAAGGGGGCGTCCGTCAGGGAGGCGATGCGGCGGGCGATCTCCGTCTTGCCCACGCCGGTGGGGCCGATGAGCAGGATGTTTTTCGGGATGATCTCCTTTGCCATGTCCGGCGGGAGCTGCGCCGCGCGCCACCGGTTGCGCAGGGCCACGGCCACGGCTTTCTTGGCCGCCTGCTGGCCCACGATGTATTCGTCAAGATAGGCCGCGATCTTCTGCGGCGTCAGTGTTCTGTCCATCAGATCTCCTCCACAATGACATGATGATTGGTGTACACGCAGATGTCCGCCGCGATATGGAGCGAACGCTCGGCGATCTCCCGGGCGGGCAGGTCCGTATTGGCCGTGAGGGCCCGCGCCGCGGCGAGGGCGTAATTGCCGCCGC
>JFBN01307321.1_pt1 | contig 47367 bp, 38 predicted proteins | sample 768741 | NCBI WGS metagenome assembly JFBN01 (sample SAMN01983846, study PRJNA193217) | chicken gut metagenome | biome: terrestrial biome; isolation source: ceca of Broiler chicken | host: Gallus gallus | place: United Kingdom: England | collected 2010-09-07
GCGAAATGAAATTATTTATAATAAGTATTTGACTGGAGTTGTGGATTTAGGACATTTCCAACCATTCAAAGCTACTACTTATACCATGATTTCCCGCTTTGAGAAAAGAGAAAATAATAATCGGATTGAATATGATGTATATGATTCACAAAAGAATCATATACGTTGTATCGACTTTTTATCATATGAAGAGATTAATATCCGGAATAAATTCTATTTCTCTAGTAGAAAAGAGTTGGATTTGTTGAAACAAGTTAGATATTCGAATGTAAAGCTGTATGTTCGAGTAAAGAATGGTTTTGCCACATTATATGATGAAATATTTATAGGGAATATCCCTTTTGATAAATATACTATTCCCGTTGTAAAGGCATCGACCGGGAAGTGGTATCGTGCTTTTTTCCCATACGATAAAGAAGGAAATCCTTTATCCTATGAACAGATATCATCAGACAAGAATGTGTGTGCGTATTTGGACAACAATGCAGAAAAGTTATTGAAAGGGAGAAAAAAGGAGGAGACACCAGGTTGGTTCCTATATGGTAGAACTCAGGCCTTGAAAGATGTTTGCAAAGAAAAGTACGCGATAAATACTTGCATTAAAGATATTAATAGTATAAAATTGACCGAAGTACCCCCGGGAAGCGGGGTATACAGCGGCTTATATATTCTCCCGAATGAACACATTTCATATACTCAACTGGAGAAAATAATACGGAATGAAGAGTTTATTCGCTATATATCACTTCTTAAAAATTATAAGAACGGGGGATATTATACCTTTAATTCAAAGGATATAGAACTGTATATAAATTATAAAATAAATTTAGACTATGCAAGAAGAGATAATAACATTCCCTCTCGACAACTCGACCTTTTTAAGAGTATTGTCTAATTCATTTAGAGAGTTCCTGGAATCGGGAACATCTAGGAGTACGGCCAAACTTAAACCTCTGCACGGGGCTATTGCACGAGATTTAGCTGAGAGATTGGGCTCAGATTATGTTGTTTTTTCTCAAGGATATAAAGAAGGAAAAGAAGTAAAGATAAAAGGTCGTTATATCGATAAAGCAGTGGATATAACAGTAAAAAAAGGGAATATTGCCGTTGCCGGTTTATCGGTTAAGTTTGTGATGCAGAATTATTCTCAAAACTCGAATAATTATTTTGAAAATATGTTGGGGGAAACGGCTAATATACGAAGTGGTAATTGCCCTTATTTCCAGATTTTTATTATTCTAGATAAGCTCCCGTATTATAAACGTTCGGGAGAACTTCATAAATGGGAATCTTTTACGGAACATAATGCGGAAAAGTATGTAATTCTTTCGAGGGATAATTCGGAAATCTATTTTCATACACCCAATAAAACCTTGATCTATATTGTGCATATTCCTGAAAATGATGATTTAAGGAATAGTGAACAATATATGGATTATTATAAATCATTGAATCCATCTCTGTCGTTGACAGAACATGATTATAATCATTTTGGGAATGGTGTTATACTAAATGATTATGAGAGCTTTATAGATAAAGTCTATCATACAATCATGGCTTTGTAATATAATTCCACTTAATCTAATATTTAAATACCAGTCGTTTGTGCCGGTGTCTCGGGCGCTTTCTCCTCGCGGGGCTTCTCGCTCTTGTTGAGTTCGGGATAGCTGATGCGGGTGTGGTAGATGGTTTTGAGTTTCTCGATGAAGGTGGCCTTGATGGTCTCGACATCGCGGAAACTGAGGGGGGTATCGCGCAGCAGGCCGTCGGCAATTTGTGAGTCGATGATGCGGTTGACGAGTTGCGAGATGCTCTCGTTGGTGTACTCTTTGAGGCTGCGCGAGGCGGCTTCGACGGCATCGGCCATCATGAGGATACCGGTCTCCTTGGTGAAGGGGTTGGGACCGGGATAGGTGAATTTCGACTCGTCGACGGGGCGGTCGGGGTATTTGTTGCGATAGGAGTTGTAGAAGAACTTGGCCTTTCCCTTGCCGTGGTGGGTGGCGATGAAGTCTTTGATGGCCTGGGGCAGGCGGTGTTTATCGGCCATTTTCAATCCGTCGTTGACGTGCGAGATGACAATCTGGGCACTCTGCTCGAACGAGAGGGGGGTGTGTGGGTTGAATCCCGACTGGTTTTCGGTGAAGAAGGCGGGATTTTTCAGCTTGCCGATGTCGTGGTAGAGGGCGCCGGTACGTACCAGTTGGGCTTTGGCTCCAATCTTGTTGGCTGCTTCGGCGGCGAGGTTGGAGATTTGCAGCGAATGCTGGAAGGTGCCGGGACACTCCTCGGAGAGCTGGCGCAGTATGGGGTTGTTCACATCGGAGAGTTCGACCAGCGTGACGGTGGAGATGAATCCGAAGCTCTTCTCGAAGATGTAGATGAGCAGGTAGGCAAAGAGCAGGAACACGCAGTTGATGCCGAAGTAGATGAACATGTTGTAGTTGAGTTTCGACAAGTCGCCCTCGGAGAGCAGCGTATACCCTATGTAGGCGAAGCAGTAGGCGAAGAAGACGAGTACGGCGCAGCGCATGAGTTGCGACCGGCGGGAGAGGTCGCTGAGGCTGTCGATGGCGGTCATGCCCACGATGAGTTGCAGGAAGATGAATTCGAGCGCAAAGGGGGCGGTGAAGGCACAGATGAGTACGGTGATAAGGTGTACGTAGAGGGCCGTGCGCGAATCGAAGAAGGTGACGACTATGATGGGTATGATGGCAAAGGGCACGAGATAGATGCCTTGTACGCGAACCTCGGAGAGGAAGAAGGCGATGAGCGAAAGCCCCACGATGAGCATCATGATGAAGCCGAGGGTGCGCATCTCGTTGAAAGTCTGTGGACGGAAGAGGGCCAGGAACAGGTAGAAGAAGGCAAAGAGGCAGGTGAAGACGATAATCTGCCCGATGACGGTGTAGCCCCGGTGGTCGTTGACGGTACTCTTTTTGAGCGAGACGGATTCGAGCGATTTGAGTATGCGGTAGGTTTGCGGGGTGATGATTTCGCCCCGGTCGACGATGCGTTCGCCGGCTTGCACGATGCCGTCGGAGAGGGCAATGCGTTGCAGCAGGTTGTCTTTGAGGCGGTCGGTGGTGATGCTGTCGAAGGTGATGTTGGTGTTGAGATAGTCGTTGAGGTTGCAGTTTTGCAGCACGTGGTGGGTGTAGGCGTCGGGGAAGCGGTTGATGATGTTTTCATAGGCTTCGCGGGGCGATTGCAGGTCGGCTACGGGTATTTCGCGGGCCACGTTGTTTTCGACGATGCGTATCTCCTTGAATTTGCCCGATTGCAGGCGGGTATAATCGTCGGACGAGACGATGCCTTTGCGGTAGGTGTCGCGCAGAGCCTCGACCAGATTTTTGCGCAACGAGGGGGATATGGTCAGGTTGGGGTGGCTGCCGAGCGATTTTTCGAAGTCGGTTGTGGATTTGGTCCCCACCGTGTTGTTGAATGAAAATACCGGCTGGAAGCCCAGCATGATGCTGTCTTTCTCTTGTTGAATGACGGCTTCGTCCTTGTAGATGGGGAAGTCGAAAGGTGCGGTGAGCAGTCCGTATTTCCACGGTTTACCCTCCTGGAATGTGTAGCGGAATTTTCCTTCGCCGGGGAAGAAATAGGTAACCAGGGCCACCGCGGCTATGAAAAAGAGAAATTGCAGGACTCGTTTGCTGGACAGGATTTTCTGTATGCGGGTTTGATCCATGACTTTATGGGGTTATTCTTTGCAGCGTGCCGCTTTCTGCACGCCTTTTATTTTTCGTAATTTGTTACAGAGCGACTCGACCACCTGGGTGTCGTGCACCATGATGTTGACCGTGCCGTCGAACACGCCTTCGTTGGCCTGTATGGTGAGGCCGCGCATGTCGAGCATCAGTTCGTTGGAGATGACCCGGGTAATTTCGTTGAGAATGCCCATGCGGTCGATGCCCTGTATCTCGATTTTGGCGGGGAAGGAGAGTGACTTGCTCGCCTCCCACTGGGTCGAGACCAGTCGGGGCCCGAAGCTCGATTTCAGGCGCATGGCCACGGGGCATTCGCGCTTGTGCACGACAACGGTTTCATCGTCCTCGACATAGCCCAGCACGTCGTCGCCGGGTATGGGGCAGCAGCAGTCGGCCACCTTGTAGTTCTTCACGCCGTTTACGTCGCGCAAGATGTAGGTCTGCTTGCGGTCAATGGTGGGGTGTTGGGGCTGTTGGGGCTTGGCCGGTTCGTTTTTGCTGTTGTTGCCGAACGAGAGTTTGAGGTATCGCATGAAGGGATTGACACTCTTTCCTTTAATGATTTTCTTGATGTTTTCGTTGGGGGTGATCTCTTCGTTTCCGATTTTGAAAAAGAGGTCCTCCCGGTTTTGCAGACCCAGGGCACTGACAATCTTGGTTACCAGCTCATTGCTGTAGTCGAGATGGTTGTTTGCGAGGTACTCCTTGAACTGGGTTTCGCCATTGGCGATGATTTTGCGGCGGTCTTTGCGCAGGGCGGTCATGAGTCGGCTGCGGGCCTTGGCAGTGGTGACGAGGTTGAGCCACTCCTCCTTGGGCGTCTGCGACTTGGAGGTGAGGATTTCTACCTGGTCGCCGCTTTGCAGTTTCTGGCTCAGGGGTACCAACCGATGGTTCACCTTGGCTGCGATGCAGTGGAATCCCAGGTCGGAGTGCAGGGTGAAGGCCAGGTCGAGGGCGGTGGCATCTTTGGGCAGGGTGATGAGTTCGCCCTTGGGGGTGAAGACGAAAATTTCGGTGCTGAACAGGTTGAGCTTGATGGTGTCGAGAAAGTCGATGGCATTGGGCTCGGGGTGTTCGAGAATGTCCTTGATGGTTTTGAGCCAGATGTCGAGTTCCGACTCTTCGTCGGAGTTGCCCACCTTGTATTTCCAGTGGGCGGCAAAACCGCGCTCGGCGATTTCGTCCATCTTTTCGCTTCGTATCTGCACCTCAATCCAGTTGCCGTCGGGGCCCATGACGGTGAGGTGCAGGGCTTTGTAGCCGTTGGCCTTGGGGCGGCTCACCCAGTCGCGGGTGCGCTCGGGGTGCAGCTTGTAGATGTCGGTGATGACCGAGTAGATGGTCCAGCACTCTTTTTTCTCGTCGGCCTCGTTGGGGCACTTGAAGATGATGCGCACGGCGTAGAGATCGTATACCTCCTCAAAGGGTATGTGCTTGGCTTCCATCTTGTTCCAGATGGAGTAGATGGATTTGACGCGGGCCTTCATCTCGAAGTCGAAGCCCAGCTCTTTGAGCTTGGCCACGATGGGCTTGGCAAAGTTGTTGTAGATTTGCTGGCGCGACTCTTCGGTCTCGGCAATCTTTTGTTTGATTTGGTTGTAGGCGTCGGGGTGTTCGTATTTGAAGGCGAGGTCTTCGAGTTCGGTCTTGATGGCAAAGAGTCCCAGCCGGTGAGCCAGGGGGGCGTAGATGTAGAGCGTCTCGCCCGCAATCTTGTACTGCTTGCTGGGGAGCATGGAGCCGAGGGTGCGCATGTTGTGCAGGCGGTCGGCCATCTTGATGAGAATGACCCGGATATCCTCCGACATGGTGAGCAGCAGCCGCCGGAAGTTCTCGGCCTGGGCTGAGGCTTGGTCGCCGAAGATACCGCCCGAGATTTTGGTCAGCCCGTCGACAATCGAGGCTATCTTCTTGCCGAAGTGGTTTTCGATGTCCTCGACGGTGTACTCGGTGTCCTCGACTACATCGTGGAGCAGCGCGGCACATATCGAGGTGGAGCCCAGTCCTATCTCCTGGCTCACGATGCGGGCCACGGCGATGGGGTGGAGTATGTAGGGCTCGCCCGAACGACGGCGTATGCCCTTGTGGGCCTCTTTGGCAAATTTGAATGCACGCTCGATGATCTCTACTTTCTTGCGGTGGTTTGAGTTGAGATACCCGTTGAGCAGTTCCTGAAATTTGTCTTCGATGAGTTGCTCTTCGTTGGTGTATGCTTGGTCCGACGGTTCCATAACTTTGAAATCTAAGATAGACAAAGATAACGTAAGTCGATTTTAAATGCAAATAAAATCTGCATTTTGCCGAGCGGCCCGCGGGTTGTTCTGGCGTCGCATGTCGCAAATCCCCTTGCCGACCGGTATGTGTGCCTCGGTCAAAGGGATACGGAAAGGAGGAGAAAGATTCCCTATTTGTTTTTGTCGAGTCGTATCTTCTCGTGGTAGAAGTAGTTGACGACGACGGGCCTCCCTAGTTGCGAGCGCCCGTAGGGAAGGTCGTTGATGCGATAGGGGTATCTCTTCTGGCTGACGTATTGCGAGATGTCGGCTTCGAGACCTTTCCAGTAGTCGAGGCGTTTGTGGTTGTAAATCTCTTCGTACAGCGGGAGCAGTGCGGGATATTTCTCGCCGATGTAGCGCATGATGCGCCCCTTGAACTGACCGCGCAGGTTGAGGTTTTCGAGCCAGATGAGGTCGGCGAACTCTTTTACCTGTTCGATGATGGCCTTCACGTCGGTGATGCCGGGGAAGATGGGCGAGATGAAGCAGACGGTGCGTATGCCGGCGGCATAGGTCTGCCGCATGGCTTCGATGCGCCGGGCGATGCTTGCGGCGTGGTCCATGTCGGCCCGGAATGACTCGTCGAGGGTGTTGATCGACCACGAGACTGTTGCCTTGGGGAACTGTTTAATCAGGTCGAGGTCGCGCAAGACCAGGTCGGACTTGGTGCAGATCATGACCTCGGCATCGCAGCCTTGCAGCTCTTCGAGAATGCGGCGGGTGCGTTTGAAGGTGGCCTCCTGCGGGTTGTAGCCGTCGGTGACCGACCCGATGACGATGCGGCTGCCGTTGTACTTTTGAGGGTTCTTGATGGGTTCCCAGTTCTTGACATCGAGGAAGGTACCCCAGGGTTCGGGGTGGTTGGTAAATCGTTTCATGAACGAGGCGTAGCAATATTGGCAGGCGTGGGTACAGCCTACGTAGGGGTTGACCGAGTAGCCACCGACCGGCAGGGTCGACCGGGTCATGATGCTGCGCACGTCGATTTCTTGAATGGCAGGTTCTGTATTCATACGGTTGGGAATATAAAGGGTTGGGGTAATTCTTGTATCATCTGTTCTTCGCCCATGATGGGGGCGAGTTCTTCTTTCATGAATACGGGTATGTTGCGGGCTTGGGCTTGTTGGGTAATGCGGGTTACCCACTGGGGGTGAGCGGTGACCTTGCCTCTGCGTCGACCGGTCTCGGTACCGATGACCACCCAGTCGATACCCTCTAAATCGAGGGTGCCGAGGTCACCGAAAAGTGGCTCGAAAGTGACGAAGTAGTGGCAGGCGTTGATGTGACGGCGCAGTTCGGTCAATCGTTTTTTCTCGGCTTCACAGGTGATGGTAACTCCTGTCCATACGTTGTCGAGCGAGGTGCCGAAATGGATTCGTTCGGGGTGTTTCGTGAGGAACAGGCAGCTGTGCTGCGGGGTGCGGGCGATGTGGGCGAATACCTCGGCAATCCATTCGGGACGCCAGTCGGAGAAGTCGCTCATGCCGGTGAGCAAGAAATTGTGCGGACGAGGGGTTTCGAGTCGTCGCAACTTGCGGGGCATGTACTCGGGGGTGGAAAAATCGGGGGTCATGTGGTAGCGCCGGCAGTTGTTGCGGGCATAGCAGTAACTGCACCCGATGGTACACCCGACGACGATATTGAGATTCTGGATAAACGATTTGATGCACTGGCTCATGATGTGTCGATTTACAGGGAACTGCTGTCGATGGCAAAGGTCGGTAATATGGCGCGAAGTATTTGTGCCATAATTCGATAAAGTCATACCATTTTGATAAGCTGAATTGGCCTCCCTCTGAAAATGAAGAGACCCGCCGGAGATTTTTCCGGCGGGACTCATATCGGTGGATTCGAGAGGACTGTCCCGATGGGGGTACAACTCTTCTCTCTGTTTTCCTTCTTAAATCGAGAGTTTGCGCAGGGTGTTGAGCAACTCGCGGTCGATGGGCTTGTCGTTCTTGATGGCCTTGTTGAAGGGTATGTATTCGATTTCGTTGTTGCGGATACCGATCATGACGTTGCGTTGGTCTTCGAGCAGGGCGTCGATGGCGGCAGCTCCCATGCGGCTGGCGAGGATACGGTCGTGGGCCGTGGGTGAACCGCCGCGCTGGATATGGCCCAGAATGGTTACCCGCACGTCGTACTGCGGATACTCTTTCTGTACGCGTTCGGCCAGATGCATGGCTCCACCGGTGATGGGGCTTTCGGCCACGAGTACGATACTACTGTTCTTCGATTTGCGGAATCCGTTTTTGATCAGTTCTTCGAGTTGGTCGACCTCGGTCGAAATCTCGGGAATGATGGCAGCCTCGGCCCCGGTGGCAATGGCTCCGTTGAGGGCGAGGAATCCGGCATCGCGGCCCATGACTTCGATGAAGAAGAGGCGCTCGTGCGAGGTGGCCGTGTCGCGAATCTTGTCGACGGCCTGCATGATGGTGTTGAGCGCGGTGTCGTAGCCAATGGTGGTGTCGGTGCCGTAGAGGTCGTTGTCGATGGTGCCGGGCAGACCTACGATGGGGTAGTTGTATTCGGTAGCGAAGATGCGGGCACCGGTGAGGGTACCGTCTCCACCGATTACAACGAGGGCATCGATGCCTTCTTTGACCAGCGTGTCGTAGGCAATCTTACGGCCTTCGGCTGTTTTGAACTCCTGGCAGCGGGCGGTCTTCAAGATGGTACCGCCTTGCTGTATGATGTTACTTACGTTTTGTGTTTTGAACGGTGCTATCTCGCCGGTGATGAGCCCTTTGTAGCCCCGATAAATCCCTTTTACCTCAAATCCGTTGTAGATGGCTGCACGGGTTACCGCGCGAATGGCCGCATTCATTCCGGGAGCATCGCCTCCGGAAGTCAAAATACCTATACATTTAATTTGCGACATACCTGTAATGTTTAGTTCTTGGCAAAGATAAAGATAAAAATCGAATAACCGATGCCGAGCAGGAAATGTTAGTCGTAAATAAATATTTTTGTAACAAACGGTATTTTTTTACGTTTTTTTTGACCGTGAGGTGCAGCCCTGTGTGCTATCGGTTATTCGCCGGCCGAGGAACCGGGATTCTCTTTTTCGAGCAGTTGGGCTACATATTTCTGCACTTCGGTCATGAGCCAGCGGGGGGTCGAGGTGGCTCCGCAGATGCCGATGCTCTCTTTCCCTTCGAGCCAGGCGGGGTCGATTTCGGAGACGTCGGAGACCAGGTGCGACTGGGGGTTGACTTGCTGGCATTCACCGAAGAGCACGCGCCCGTTGGAGCTCTTCTTGCCGCAGACGAAGAGGACGAGGTCGTGCCGTCGGGCAAACTCGCGAATGTTGGGTATGCGGTTGGCGACCTGCCGGCAGATGGTGTCGAACGACTCGAAGCGGCCGTCGGGTTTCAGCTGCTTGATTTCGTCGACGATGTGGCGAAAGCCTTCGACCGACTTGGTGGTCTGCGAGTAGAGGAGCAACTTCTTGCGGAGGTCGATTTTGTCGAGGTCGTGACTGTTCTCGATTACTACGGCCTGTCCGCGGGTCTGACCTACGAGGCCGTTCACCTCGGCGTGGCCGGTCTTGCCGTAGATGACAATCTGGGCCTCTTCGGGGGGATTGGAGTCGTAGGCGGCTTTGATTTTGCGTTGCAGTTGCAGCACGACGGGGCAGGTGGCGTCGATAATCTCGATGTGGTTCTCGGCGGCGATGCGGTAGGTTTCGGGCGGTTCGCCGTGAGCCCGCAGCAGCACCTTCACGTTGTGCAGCTGTTTGAGTTGCTCGTGGTCGATGGTGATGAGACCTTTGGCTTTGAGCCGTTCCACCTCGTTGCTGTTGTGGACGATGTCGCCCAGACAGTAGAGGTGGCCGGTGCGGTCGAGCTCCTCCTCGGCCTTGCGTATGGCAGTGACTACCCCGAAGCAGAAGCCCGAGTGTTCGTCGATTTCGATACGTGCCATCTGTTTTCTCTCCTTTCTCCTTTTTTCTTTGTTACTCGGGGTTATTGCTGACGGGCGATGGCCTCGTTGTATCGGGCCAGCAGCCAGGCGTCCTGCTCGTCGATAGTCATGTGCGAGTTGTCGAGCAGAATGGCGTCGTCGGCCCGGCGCAGGGGACTCTCCTTGCGGGTCTGGTCTATGTGGTCGCGCTTGTTGATGTTGGCCACCACTTCATCAAAATCGACCGCTACACCCTTGGCTTTCAGCTCGTCGACCCGACGTTGGGCGCGGGTCTCGGCCGATGCCGTGACAAAGATTTTCAGCTCGGCGCGGGGGAATACGGTGGTACCGATGTCGCGTCCGTCCATGACGATACCCTTGCGTTCGCCCATCTTCTGCTGGGCGGCCACCATGGCGGTGCGCACGAAGGGTATGGCGCTCACGGGGCTCACCTTGTCCGATACCCGCATGGAGCGAATCTCCTGCTCCACGTCCCGGCCGTTGAGGAAGGTGTGGGTTTTGCCCGTGGCGGGGTCGGGGCGGAAATCGATGTGAATGTCGTCCATGTGCGAGCGCAGCGCCTCGGTGTCGACGGTGTCGCCGTCGATGAGGTTGTGGTCGAGACAGTAGAGGGTGACGGCGCGGTACATGGCTCCGCTGTCGATATAGATGTAGCCGATGCGGCGGGCCAGGGCCTTGGCCATGGTGCTTTTGCCGCAGGACGAGAAACCGTCGATGGCGATGGTAATGCGAGGTTTATCCATAGGGTTTGGTTATTTTTTGAATTCAAAAAGATTGATGGCAAGGTTGACCATGAGGGTGGTGGCTCCCGTGTGTTGCTGGGCGAGGGCTACGCCCAGGCCGAACATGCGCACCTTGATGCCGCCGCCGATGCTGAATCCCGAGAGGAAATTTCGGCTGGCCGTCTTCATGTCGGTGCGGGTTTTGTAGTTATATCCCAACCCGAAGTAGAGCCTGTCGGTGGGCAGGTACTCCACACCGAAGATGAGGTGGCGGAATAGATTGTCGACAAAACCGCTCTTCTCGATAACGGCGTCGCCACTGGTGTAGGCATTGTTCTCAATGGTGGGGTAGGGCAGCTTCCACCGGGTGAGGTGGCGGGCGGTGACCGATACCCGTATAGGGGCGTGTTGGAGGCTTTGGGTGTAGCCTATCTGCAAGTCGAAAGGCATGCGCTCGAAGGTCTCGTTGTAACGTTTGATCTGGCCGCCCAGATTGCGGGCCACGAGCGAGAGCGACAGGTCGTTGTCGGCATTGTAGTAGTTGAGGCCCAAGTCGACGGCGAGGGCCCACGAGGTGTATTGCTCGTAGGAGGAGTAGATGACCTTGGCGTTGATGCCGCCCCGCAGGAAAGAGTTGAAATCGTGCGAATAGATACCGTTGAACACAATGTCTTTGGGCGAAAACTCACCGGTGATGACACCCGTTTCGTCGGCACTCTTCATCTTGCCATAGCCGTAGTACTGGATACCGGCCGCCCAGGCACCCCGTTCGCCGGCCGCCTTGGCAAAGGTAGCTCCGGCCAGGTTGATGCCGCCCACGTATTTCATGTAGTTGAGTCCCAGTTGCAGGTCCGATTCGGGACCCAGCAGAGCCGGGTTCTGGTTAATCAGGTTGACGTCCTCGTCGATTACCGATATGTTGGTACCCCCCAGTGCATAGGCGTGGGTCGAGGTGGAAATGTTGAGAAAGTCGAACGAACTTGTCCCTTCTTGTCCCTTCCCGGCCAGGCAGGTGGTGAGAGCCAGCAGTATTGATATGTATCGAAGCGAGTATCTCATAATTCGTTTTCGAGGGTCAAAGATAGTGAAAGGCGAGGGCAGTGGCAAACGAAAACGGAGTTTTCAAGTTTGACAGAGCCGAGCCGCCTCCTGTCTTCTGAAAAGATAGTGAAAGGCGAGGGCAGCGACAAACGAAAACAGAGTTTTCGAGTTTGACAGAGCCGAGCTGCCCGCTATCTTCTGTAAAGGAAACCGGACAAAACAGTTTCCAATGTTTTAATAACGGGAAAAAGAGAAATAAAGTATATCATCGGCCCGGTTTGTGAATAAACTTATTTGTGCTTCTGTTTGTTCGACTCGGCAGAAATGATTAAATTTGACCTCCGTTCTATTCTATGTAACACATCAAAAAACGACAATCTGATTATGGAAGGTTTGCAAAAATATTTCGACACGATAGAGACCGCACTTTCAAAAATAGAGTATGCTCCGTCGCCCGACGGGTTGTATGCGCCTGTGCGCTACGAACTTTCGTTGGGGGGCAAACGGGTGCGCCCGCTGCTGACCCTGCTCGCCTGCGAGTTGTTTGGCGGCGATGCCGTCAGGGCTATCGACGCGGCCGTGGGGCTGGAAGTGTTTCACAACTTTACCCTCCTGCACGACGACGTGATGGACAAGGCCGATGTGCGTCGGGGCAAACCTACCGTGCACAAGGTGTGGGACGAGAACACGGCCATTCTCTCGGGCGATGCGATGGAGATTATCGCCTTCCGCTACATGGCCCGCACACCGGCTCCGCACACGGCGGCGGTCGTCGACTGGTTCCTGAAAACGGCCCTCGAAATCTGCGAGGGACAGCAGTTCGATATGGAATTTGAGAGTCGCGACGATGTGACCGAAGCCGAATACATCGAGATGATACGCCTCAAAACGGCCGTGCTGCTGGGCGGTGCCTTGAAGATTGGCGCCATCATAGGCGGTGCCGGTGCCGACGATGCCGACCGCATCTACCGTTTCGGCGAGTCGCTGGGGCTGGCCTTCCAGTTGCAGGACGACTGGCTCGATGTCTATGGCGACCCGGCCCGTTTCGGCAAGAAGATTGGCGGCGATATTCTCAACAACAAGAAGACCTATATGCTCATCAACGCCCAGTTGCGTGCCCAAGGTACCGATGCCGGGGAGCTGTCGCGCTGGTTGTCGGCGACCGACTATGACCCGGCCGAGAAGATTGCAGCCGTGACGGCGCTCTACAACCGGTTGGGTGTGGGCGAATTGTGCCTGCAACAGGTCGACCTGTACAGCCGCCGGGCCATCGAGGCGTTGCAGCAGATTGGCGTGCCCGAGGAGGCGAAACAGCCGCTTTACGACCTGGCCTGCCGACTGATTAAACGAGACCATTGATTCCCCCCATGAAATAAACGCCTCACGCCATGCCCTACCGCCGATTGCCCAATACCGACAAAGCCCGCATCGCCGCCCTTGAAAAGGGGGTGGCTATGGAACATGCCTGCGATGTGGAGCATCAGGCCGCTTCGTACAAGACGCTGAACGAGGCCCGCGCCCTGTTGCGACGGTTCAAGAGTGCGGTGGAGCAGTTCCAGTATTGCTACACGGCTCAGGCCGAGGCCAACCGGCAGTATCAGAATCACCTGAAAATGGCGCGTCTCTACATCTCGCACTTTATCCAGGTGCTCAACCTGGCGGTGGTGCGCAACGAGGTGCGCAAGGAGCACAAACCGTTCTACGGACTCGACCCCGACGATTTCACCGTGCCCGACCTCACGAGCGAGAAGCATATCCTCGTGTGGGGCGAGCGGCTCATCGAAGGGGAGCGTGAGCGGCTTTTGCACGGAGGTGCCCCCATCTACAACCCCACGATTGCCAAGGTGAAGGTGCATTACGATATTTTCAAAGATGCCTATTACGAGCAGCAGAACTACAAGCTCAACACCACCCGCTCGCAGTCGGGGCTCGATGCGCTGCGCGAGGAGGCCGACCGCATCATTCTCGACCTGTGGAACCAGGTGGAAGCCTTCTATGCCGCGCTTCCGCCGGCCGAACGGCTGGCTCGTTGCCGGGACTACGGCATCGTCTACTATTACCGAAGCGGCGAAAAACGACCCGAAAATGATTGATACGCATACCCATATTTATCTCGAAGAGTTTGACGACGACCGCGACGAGGTGGTGCGTCGTGCCCGCGAGGCGGGCGTGGAGCGGGTGATTCTGCCCAATGTCGACCTCACCACGGTGACCTCCATGCAGGCCACCCACAACCTTTACCCCGGCTATTGTCGCATGGCCATGGGGCTGCACCCCACCTCGGTTGAGGCCGATTACCGCGAACAGCTCGACCGCACGCGTGCGCTGCTGCTTGCCGGCGACTATTGCGCCGTGGGTGAGATAGGGCTCGACCTCTACTGGGACAAGAGTTTCGCCCGGGAGCAGGAGGAGGCTTTTGCCGTGCAGACGACTTGGGCCGTCGAGCTCGACCTGCCCGTGATTATCCACTGCCGCGAGGCTTTCGCCGAGATGGTGGCGCTGTTACAGTCGGGGCGGGTGCCGTCGTTCCGCGGGGTATTCCACAGCTTTACCGGCTCGGCCGACGAGGTGCGCACCCTGCGCGCGTCGGGCGACTACTATTTCGGGATAAACGGCATCGTCACCTTCAAGAACGCCCACCTCGAAGAGATGGTGCGCGAGGTAGGCATCGACCGACTTCTGCTCGAGACCGATGCCCCCTACCTGGCCCCCGTGCCCTACCGGGGCAAGCGCAACGAACCGTCGTATCTGCCCCGCATGGCCCAGCGCATAGCCGATATTCTGGGAGTGACGGTTGCCGAGGTCGAGGCGGCTACCACGGCCAATGCCTTCCGCCTGTTCGGGGAGTGGTGACGGGGTTATGTTCATTCTTCTCAGCAGCGAGAAGAACGAACCAAGAAGCGCCGCCGCGGTTGTTGGGCTCTGTCGCTCGGCGGCTGGCACCGCCCTCGGGGGCTGCGGAACTTGCTGCGCTCAGACAATCCTCGCCCTTATCCTCGGCTGGCTGGCCTCCTCCCGGCCCGATAAAGGCGGAGGGGGAACGCTGCGACGCATCGTTCCAGTCATTCCGCGCAACGACGCGGAATCCAGAAATACCGTCTGTCATTCCAGGCTTGACCTGGAATCCAGGAAATATTCGGGCGTGAATACCTCAAAATCCTTCCTCTCCTTCTGGACCCCGCATCGCCGTGCGGGGTGACGGGAAGAGTCATACCGCGCTCCGACGCGGTGGTTCTGTCATTCCGCACCGTGATGCGGAATCCAGAAATACTCGGGCAGTGATTTCACATCTGGGTCGTTTTCTTGCTCGTACCTCTTTTTAGAACGCACGGGTTGTACGTTCCTATGTTTCCCATTAGCGGCTCACAACTGGACCCCGCATCGTTGTGCGGGTGACAAGACGCCTCCATCGAGTGCGGGGTGACACGTTGTAGCATTATCGTCTCTATTCGCTTGGATATGTGCAGGAAAATTCATACCTTGACGCATGAAAAACAGGATGTTGAATTTTCGGTATATATTAAACCTGTGCTAATACTTATGAATAATAAGAAATTGAATAAGATATTACAGTACGTATTTATACTGTTTTCTTTGATAGTAATTGTTTATAGTGTCTTATTTATTGTCAACCAGGAAGTTAATATAAAGTATTATTTCGAGAATTCCTTACCCAACGGCAGTAATAATTCAATTCCTATTTGTCAAAAAGACTTTTTCTTAGAGTTGATATTATATGCTAAGGTTCTTCTTTTTTATGCTATATACGGGCTGTTTTTATCAATTTCTTGTATAAAGAAGTCTGTAATATCGAGCTCTCAAAAGAATAGTATAGCCTTAAAATGATACATCATGAAAAGATATATGGCCTTGCTTTTTTTGTTTTGTCCGTTACTTGCCTTTTCTCAAATAATATGCGAAAAAGCCGACAGTATAAAGATTAAACATTTCTCTTTTGATGTTTATACGGCAGTTGACACCCCAAGGCGATTGTTTGACAGTCATTTTGAAAAAGGGAAAGGTTCTTATCCCTATTTCCTTAAAAAATTATCCTGTTCAGAAATTCAACAACTCTGTCAGAATCTACTGCAATTAAATGCTCTTCCCGATTCTCTGATAAAAATAAGACCGTATGATTGTATGAAAAAGACCGTAACAACAAAACGAGGGAATACCGTAGATTTAGATATAGATCCCCTTGATGTAAGAGGAAAAATTGAGATTTACTCGCAGGGTAACCTTTTAGTCGTTTGGTATGACGAACGATTTGTGGATATGGAAAATAACAGATATTATATGTCAGATAATTTGAAGAGAATGTTAAACTGTTGGTTCGATTAATTGGGAAAGTTATGACGCAATATAAAATAGGAGGTGACGGAAATGCGACAGCTTTATTTACCTATCCCGACCTACAAAATATATCTTGTAGAAACTGATGATAAACTATTTGATTACCAGTATAATTACATATTAAATCCAACGCTATGAAATCCAAGTATGCAATTTTGACGAGTGTAATCTTCACCCTCTTATCGGCACCGTTATGGGGGCAGGTATCTAATGACGAGTCAAAGAGAGAAAGAGGGTACATGCAGGTGCCGGAGCTTGTCTTTAAAGACTCTCTGTTCTTGCAACGTATAGACTCACTTGTTTTTAATTCGATTTGTTTCAACTTGCATAAGTTGGATAAAGGTAATTTTGAGGTATGTTACGTTGATTCGGAAGAGCCCTGGCTGAGATTTGATTTATATCCCGAATTTGAATTTCGCGGAGGTACAATAACCGGATATTTTGAATATAAAAATTTTTCTTTCGTTTGGTATGGAGTTATTCCCGATTCGCTATGCGAGGTATCAGACAGGAAACGGGAGTTCTCCTATTGGAAAGGAGAGAAAGGCGATTCGGTTATCTCCGTGTATTTGGGTTACGTCGAGGGCTCGATACAATCTATGGGAATGGATTGCCCCGATTTGGATATGCAGCGTTCATTCTATGATGAGGACTAACAAAATTCTGTTTAACGGCTATGAAAAAGTGTATGATTTATGTGTTGCTGTCACTGATAGGTGTACCAACCATACAGGCCCAAATGCTGACCTATGAAGAGATGGTGAAAAAAATCACGGTCTATATGCCCGAAATGAATATAAAAGACTCGGTCTTTTTACAAGAGATAGACTCCAAAATTTTCAATTCGGGTTGCGCTTGCTTGGACTACGAAGGTGCCGATGTATTTAGTGTTAGATCGAAAAGGCAAGACGATGGAAGCTATTATCTCATCTTCTCGCTATCCTCCTCTCCAGAAGCCAGGGATGGAACGGGATATTTCGAATACAACGATTTCCTTTTTGTGTGGCATGGGGATCTTCCTCCATCTCTATATGAGCGAACGGGGAAAAAAAGAAAATTCACTTATCAACAATATGTCCCCATTATAAAATGTGATTGGGGAGATTTCTATTTCAAATACTCTCGTGGAAAGATGGAGATAACCGGGCTGGGGTGCTGGTGATAATTTATGATCCGTAACCGGTTCTTGTGTGATAATCAAGAGAAACGGTGTGGTGTTACCGCCATTCCGTACCGAGATGCGGAATCCAGGAATAGAGGTCGATGAGTATCCGCAGGCGGCTTTCCTCACCCTCGCACTTTCTGGACCCCGCATCACTGTGCGGGGTGACGGGGAGAGTCATTCCGTGCTACGATGTGGAGGCCGAGTCATACCGCACTACGACGCGGTATCCAGGAATACCGTCTGTCATTCCAGGCTTGACCTGGAATCCAGGAAATATTCGGGCGTGAATACCTCACAATTCTTCCTCACATTCTGGACCTTGCATCGCCGTGCGGGGTGACAAGACGCTCCATCGAGTGCGGGGTGGGGGAGATTACAAGTGGCTGTGTTGCTGGCGATAGGCGCGGGGCGACAGGCCGATGACCCGTTTGAAAAATTTGCCGAATACCGATTGTGAGGGGAAGTGCAGGCGGTCGGCAATCTGCTGGATAGTTAAGTCGGTCGAGAGGAGCAGGGCTTTGCACTCGGTGATGACGTAGGTTTCGATGCAGGCGAGGGCCGTTTGGCCGGTCTGCTGCTTGACAATGACCGACAGGTATTTGGGTGTGATGCAGAGCTGCGAGGCATAGAAGGCGACTTCGCGCTCCTGCCGGTAGTGGCGCCGGAGCAGGGTCTTGAATTGCTGGAACAGGTTTTCCTGCTTGGTGGCAGGGGGTACCTCGCTGATGTGGTGCAGCTGGTAGGAGTAGCTGTAAAACATGGCAAGGGAGAGGTGCCGGACGGCTTCGAGTTTGAAGGTGTTGAAGGGCGATTGTAACAGTGCTTCGAGCATGGCGAGATAGCGGGTAAAGGCCTGGCTGTCGCAGGTGAGGTCGATAACGGGTTGGCGCACGATGGATTGATGCAGCGCCCCGAAACTGCCGTACTCCTTGAAGAGGCTGGCCGAGAAGGCTTCGGACATGATGATGGTGCAGGGCTTGGCGTCGTCGCTGAGCGCAATCAGCTGGAATATCTGCCCGGGTGAGACGGTGAAGAGGCAGGGGGCCTGGGCCTTGTACTCCACCCAGTCGGCCATGAAGGTGCAGTGCCCGGTGGCGAGAAAGACCGAGAGGGTCATGTCGAGCCGGAAGGGCTGGTCGACGAGGTCGGTTTCACGCGGTTTTTTCACGATGAGGAAATCGTTACCCACGCGGCAGTCGTCGGGGGTTTGGGCGTCGATTCGCTCTTTCCATTGCAGGTAGGGTATGGGCTCTCGCATGGTTTTTACACTCTTTTTGTAAGGCAAATATATACCAAAATATTTTATTATTTTGGTCTGTTTGGTGATAAATAGGAAAAATATACCAATTCTTTGCCTCTCTGTGCCAATAAGTGGCCGATGGGGCATCTACCTTTGCCGTAGAATTTAATCCATAAACGATATGGGAACGTACAAATTGAAAACGGGCAAAGTCGAAACCGTAGTAGTCGATGCCTACAAGCGGCTCGAAAGAGGCGTAGTGAGTGTGTATGAACGGATAGAAAAGAAATTTGTCGAGCGGTTTCTCGAACCGGTCGAGAAGGAGGAATGGCCATGAAGATAGCGAATCCACGGGTGACTCTTGCCGACGAGGCTCGTGCCGGAGTCGATGAAGCGGTGCGCAGCGGTTTCCTCGATTGGCTCCATCAGTTTTCGCTGACGGGCGACGACGGCGAACTCTATTCGGTGGGCGGGGCCATTCTCTCGATGAGTCTCGAAAAGCTCGATGTAGTTACGTTGACGGTGGCCCGGGGCGAAGGGCAGTCCCGCCAGTTGCCCGAGTCGGTTTACAAGGTGACCGAATATCCCGGCATGCTGTATGAACGCATGTGGCGCCAGCCTGCCGGCAGCCTCTCGATCGAGCGGTGCGGCGACTGTGTGCGGGTGAGCTGCGGACCCCAGTACCGGGTGGAGTGTTTTGCCGACCACTCGTGGCACTTCCTGCTCGACTCGCTCGACGGTGCCTATCGGGCCGATTTGTGGCATCGCCCCTCGGGCTGTCCCCTCTGGTATGGGCGGGAGACCCCGTCGTATCTCACCCAGCACAGCATCACCTACGGGTATAACTGGTCGGGGGTAGTGACGGGCGAGATTGTGCTGAACGGCCGGTCGATACGGGTCTCGGGCATGGGTATCCGCGAGCGGTATGTGGCTGTCGATTCGTGTGCGGCCGAGATTGGTGGCTGGGAAGACTGGGGGTGGGCCTCGTTCAACGAGATGCATGCCTCGATGTATGACATGCGACTGGGCATGAAAGATTTTGCCCTGTATGATTTGGCTACGCAACGCTATTATCCCGAAGGCAAGCTGACCATAACTCACGAGGACTGGGCTTTCCTGCGGGAGTTGGACGGGTTTATCCCCACGACCTACCACATCTCTATCGAGGTGGCCGACGGCCGCTACGAGGCGGAGGCTCACGTGTGCAACGCGACGACCTGGGGCGCCACGCATCGGGTGCCCGACAACCCGGTGGCCACGTTGACCTACGGCCGGGTGACGGGTACCTTTACCCAACGCGACGGTACGGTGCGGGTGTTGACGGGCGGACGAGGCACCATGTCGATACGCCAGTGGCATGCCTATCCGCATATCCTCCCGCGTGAACTCTATACCGACGAGCCGAAGGTGGTTGCGTGTGAAAACAAATTCGACACTCTGTAAGTGTTGGCGGCCGGGTTGTTGCCGGGGCTTTTATCAGGTGTTTGCCCGGGGTGAGCAAATCGAATGGCGATACTATTTTTGCAAAAACTTTCGTCGAACCCGAAAAATGTATTATATTTGCCACCGTTTTTACGGGAACAACCCGATGGAGTGATGCTCGAGTGGTTGAAGAGGCACGCCTGGAAAGCGTGTATACGTCAAAAGCGTATCGGGGGTTCGAATCCCCCTTACTCCGCTCCGAAGCCGTTGCAACGCAGTTGCAGCGGCTTTTGTTTTTCTTGGATTTATTTGGATTAGGCTCCCCTTTTTCTTCACCCCCTGCTTCCTTCTGTTCTTCGCTTTTTCCCCTGAGTTTTTGTTGGGACAGGGGCGGGGGGAAATAAAAAAGGCTGTCTCACGACAGCCAATCTGTAAACCTTAAATCTAATACTATGAAAAAACATGGTACAAATATAAGGCGGGGAGTTCTGTTTTCCAAACGGTGAAATCTAAAATCAAATAGTATTTAACGTAATCGAATTAAAAAACCGATGTTTTATTAACAATTTAACATCGGTTTGAAATTTATAAGAGGCTTGTAAATAACTTTTTGCCGAATTTCACTCGAATCAGTTGCCCCGGTAGGTCGAGTAGCCATAGGGCGAGAGGGTGATGGGCACGTGGTAGTGGCTGTCGTCTTTAATCTCGAAGACTACCTCGATAAAGGGGTAGAACGAATCCTGGGCCTGTGCCTTGAAATAGGGACCTACGAGGTAGGTGAGTTTGTAGATACCCCGGTTGTCGGTGTCGGGGCTCTTCGCGAGAAACTCCTTCACCCGTCCGTTGGCATCGGTAGCCCTCTCGTCGATGGTCTGCCACGACCGGTTGTCGTCCAGTCGGGAGAGGACAATCTTGACACCGGTGGCCGGTTGCCCGGTTTTGAGGTCGAGAATGTGGCTGGATAGTTGGTAGACGGTTTCCTGGGCAATCGATGCGGTTGCCATCAGCAGAGTCAGCAGGGCTGTAAGAATCAGATTTTTGCTCATAATCTTAATCGGTTTAGGGGTTAAACTTATGGGTAATCTTGCTACTCTGGGTGTTACGGCTCGTTGGCTTTTGCTTTTGCGGGGTAGTGGGGGCCTCTTTCCTCCTCCCCCCTCCTCGCGAGTTATCGAGTAGTCTCTTCCTTTGCGGCCGGTTGGGTGAAGAACTTGTGGAAGAACAGCAGCTGGTAGTCGATGGAGTTGTTCCAGTAGAAGCGGTTGTGGGCTCCCGGGCGCTCGATGTAGTCGTGCTTGATGTGGTGGTCGATGAGCGATTGGTGGAAATTGCGGTTGACTTCGAGGAAGAAGTCGTCGAGGCCGCAGTCGATGATGAGGGCCAGGTCGCCGTCGTTGAGCGAAGGAACCAGGTTGATGACGGTGTGGCTCTCCCAGTTCTCGGGGTGGGTGGCCTGTTCGCCCAGCTGATCTTTCATGTTCCAGTTGTTGGGGAAGGGACGGATGTCGACCCCGCCGCTGGTGCTGCCGGCTGCTCCGAAGACGTCGCGGTGGCGAATGGCGTTCCACATGGCTCCATGCCCGCCCATGCTCAGCCCGGCAATGGCGCGGGCGCGGCGGTCGGCCACGGTGCGGTAGTGGGAGTCGATGTAGTGCACGAGTTCGTCGGAGATGTAGGTCTCGAATTGCATGTCCTTGTGAAGCGGACTGTCCCAGTACCAGCTCCTTTTTCCGTCGGGGCACACGACGATAAAGCCGTATTGCGAGGCAATTTGAGGCAGTTCAGGTTTGATGTTGATCCAGCAGGTATAGTTGTCACCGTGCCCGTGGAGCAGATAGACCACCGGGTAGCGGGTGTCGCTCTCGGCATAACCTTGGGGCAGAATCACGATGTTTTTGATGTCGTGTCCCATCTGGCTGTGTATGGTAATGGTGTCGATTTGTTGGGCATAGAGGCCAACTAAGCCGAGCAAGAGGAGAACGGGTAGCAGCAATAAGCGTTTCATGATGAATGGGATTGAGGTTGAAAAATAGGGTTATCGTTTGACATATTCGGTGACGAAGCGGAGGTTGTCGAGCAGCAGGTTGTCCGGGTCGTCGTAGAAGCAGAGTCCCTTGATTTGTCCGGCCTGTACCTGGGCGATGAAGAAATCTTCGCCAATCTCGTCGCTCAACAGAGCCTGCCAGGCGGTATCCGATTCGTCGAGGGGTTGCCCCTCTTCGCCCTCGGTGGTGGCGAGAATGTCGGTGAGGATAATCTGTTGTTCGTCGTCGGGCAGATCCTCTTCCGGCTCGAAGAGGTTGTACTCGTCGTCATCGCCGGTGATTTGGCCGAGGAGGTCTTCGCTATCCTCGTAGCTGCTTATCTGTCCCGAGAGCCACCACTGGCCGTTCCACTCCACAAAGCCGGTGCGCAGAATGAGCGAAGGGTCCTTCATGTTGCGGGGCAGCCCCACGAGCGAACGGTTGGTCACTTCGAGCACCCGGTCGCTGGCGATGTGGCGGAAGCGGGTCACCTGGTCGTCGCCCCCTTCGTAGCGGTAGTAGCCGGTGTATTTGTGGCCCATGCTCATGAGCGAGGCGTAGAGGGGCGCATCCTCACCCAATACCTCGGCCAGCCAGCGGGGCGGGGTGAGCCGCATGAACTCGGTGACCTGGTTGAAGCCGAAATCGTTGCAGAGCTGGTTGACCATGTCGGGAATCTGATCCTCCATGCCGGCCTCCTTGGCCTCGTCGGCCAGCGACTCAGCCTGGTCTTCGAGCAGGAACCCGTTGTTGGAGAAGAGGTAGGACTGGGTGCAGAGCCACAGGAAGCGCGAGTGAAGGGCGTAGAGATTGTTTTGTTCCTTCTCGTCGAGCTGGAAATAGTGGAGCAGTTTTTCGTTTTCGGGAGCCGTTTCGTATTCGGCCTCAAACAGCGCCATGACATCGGCGGCTATGGCGGCAAAGGTGTCGAGCGCAGGCGAGTAGGCCACGTCGAGGTTGTTGAGTTGCATGTGGTAGTGCCAGATGAGGAACTGCACCTCCTCGATGTTGATTTCGCCGGGGGTGTAGTCGCTGTCGAGCGTGTAGAAGGGCAGCGGTTTGCCGAAGCGGCGGCGATAGACCCGGGTGAAGGCCTGGAAGATACCCGTTTGCGAGATGATGTCCTCGAAGTAGGCGGTGAGGATACAGGCCAGCTCCTTCTGTTCATTGTCGTCGATTTTGCGGTAGTCGTCATCAGCAAGAGCCTCTTCGATGGGGCGAATGGCGGCCAGCACCTTGTTGGCCAACGTGATGTAGTAGAGATCGGTAGACGCCGACCCGGTGTAGGGGTGCAGGGTTTTCCAGTCTCCGCTGTATATGCGCTGTTTGTCGTTGTTCATAACAGATAAAAATTAGGTACGATTGCAAATGTAAGTATAAATCGGAAAAGACGGTTTTGTGTGGGCCCTTTTTTGTGAGGCTTTGTGCGATTTGTCCTATCTTTGCATTATGAGAAAAGAGAAAAAAATAGCGGGCGAGGCGGTCGCTCCGCTGTCGGCCGCCCTGCACGACTGGTATGCCCGCAACCATCGGGTGCTGCCGTGGCGGGGCATTACCGATGCCTATCGCATCTGGATATCGGAGATTATCCTGCAACAGACACGGGTGGTGCAGGGGTATGCGTATTACAACCGGTTTGTCTCCCGCTTCCCCGACGTGCGTGCGCTGGCTGCGGCCGACGACGATGAGGTGATGAAACTGTGGCAGGGGCTGGGCTATTACAGTCGGGCCCGCAACCTGCTGGCCGCCGCCCGGCAGGTGGTGGAGCGGTTTGGCGGGGAGTTCCCCACGACCTACGAGGCGATACGTTCGTTGCCCGGTATAGGCGACTACACGGCTGCGGCGATAGCTTCGTTTGCCTACGGGTTGCCCCATGCCGTGGTCGACGGCAATGTCTACCGGGTGCTCTCGCGCATCTACGGCATCGACACGCCTATCGACACGACCGAGGGGAAAAAACTCTTTGCTGCCTTGGCCGACGAGTTGCTCGACCGGAAAGACCCGGGGGGATACAACCAGGCCCTGATGGAGTTCGGCGCCTTGTATTGCGTGCCCCGTTCGCCGCAGTGCGGTGGGTGTATCTTTGCCGACCGCTGCATGGCTCTGGCTACGGGTCGGGTAGAGGAGCTGCCGGTCAAGCAGGGACGCACGGTGGTGAAGCCCCGCTATTTCAACTATTTCTATGTGCGGCACGGCGGTTATACCTGGGTGCGGCGGCGCGAGGGGCGTGACATTTGGCGCAACCTGTATGAACTGCCACTTATCGAGACGGCCGAGGAGGCCTCGCTCGACGTGTTGCAGCAGAGCGGGGAGTGGGCCCGGTTGTTTGCCGGAGCCGGGCGGGTGAGTGTGTCGGCGCAGGTGTATGCCTGCAAGCATGTGCTCTCGCACCGGGTGATTCACGCCCGCTTTTATGTGGTCGAGACCGAACAGTTCCCCTCGATGGAGGGCTATGTGCGCATCGCCGTCGAAGAACTGGGCGACTATGCCGTGTCGCGGCTCACCGAAGGCTTCCTCGAAAAGATGTCGGCGAATTATCCCGCTTTGTTTTGAGGAATAAGCAGATATTTTTTTATTTTTGCATGAGTTGCCCGGGTGCCCGCGGGACTGCGCCAAGGCGGAGATTCCGCCGGGAGTCGCAGCGGTGAGGGTAGGCCCGGGTGAAGAAGAGGAAACAATTGAATGATAGAAAGAGTAATTATATTGGACGCCGTCGATCCGGTGACTTTTTATGGTGTGAACAACGCCAACGTGCAGGTGGTCAAGAATCTTTTCCCCAAGGTGCGTATCGCTGCCCGGGGTAATGTGATGAAGGTAATCGGCGACGAGAAGGAGACCGAACTTTTTGAGCAGAAGATCAAACAGCTCGAAAAGTATTGTGCCGAATATAACCAGCTGAGCGAGGAGGTAATCATCGACATCATCAAGGGCGACGCTCCCCAGACGGTCAAGCCGCAGGAGAATCTCATCATCTACGGCGTGAACGGCAAGCCGATTACGGGTCGCACCCCCAACCAGCAGAAACTGGTCGAGGCCTTTGCCCACAACGACCTCACCTTTGCCCTGGGCCCGGCTGGTTCGGGCAAGACCTACGTGGCCATCGCCTTGGCTGTGAAAGCCTTGAAGAACAAGGAGGTGAAGAAGATTATCCTGAGCCGTCCGGCGGTCGAGGCCGGCGAGAAACTGGGATTCCTGCCGGGCGACATGAAAGATAAGATCGACCCCTATCTGCAACCCTTGTACGATGCCTTGGAGGATATGATTCCGGCAGCGAAGCTGAAAGAGTACATGGAGTCGAACGTGATACAGATAGCCCCGTTGGCCTTCATGCGCGGCCGCACGCTGAGCGATGCGGTGATTATTCTCGACGAGGCGCAGAACACCACGACGCACCAGATCAAGATGTTCCTGACCCGTCTGGGCATGAACGCCAAGATGATTGTGACGGGCGATATGACCCAGATAGACCTGCCGGCCTCGCAGACCTCGGGTCTGGTGCAGGCGATAGGCATCTTGAAGAATGTCGAGGGGATAGCCCGCGTGGAGTTCAACAAGAAGGATATTGTGCGGCACAAACTGGTACAGCGCATTGTCGAGGCTTACGAAAAACACGACGAGAAGCTGCGCAAGGCTGCCGAGGCCCGCAAGCAGGAGCGCGAGGCAGCTAAGGAGGCCGGTAAGGAGAAGCCCGAGGCGTGAGGCCTGTGGACGGTCGGCTGGCCCCGATGGAGCAGGGACCCGTGATGACAGGGTCGGAGAGAATATCTTCCTTTTGGGAATGTGGCTCGGGGGGAGTGTGATTGTGTGATGAGGGGGAGAAAGATTGTCGACGAGGGTAATGCTTAATCTGTTTTAATTGACGTGCTATCTCGTTTTTATGTTGTATCTTTGCCGTGTCTTTTCACAGGACATACAACGACTATATTATAAACAGAAAAAGTATTACAGAAATGAAAAATGCTTTGGTAAAAACCGATTTCAAATTTCCCGGACAAAAGAGTGTGTATCATGGTAAAGTGCGCGATGTGTACAATATCGACGACGAGTTGCTGGTGATGGTAGTAACCGACCGCATCTCGGCATTCGACGTCATTCTGCCCGAGGGTATTCCCTACAAGGGACAGGTGCTGAACCAGATTGCCGCCAAGTTCCTGGACGCTACGTCGGATATTCTTCCGAACTGGAAAGTGGCTACTCCCGATCCCATGGTTACGGTGGGTCTGCGTTGCGAACCGTTCAAGGTCGAGATGGTTGTGCGGGGTTATTTGACGGGCCATGCCTGGCGTGAATACAAGGCCGGCAACCGCACGTTGTGCGGCGAGACCATGCCCGAGGGTATGAAGGAGAACGAGAAGTTCCCGCACCCCATCATCACGCCTACGACCAAAGCTGCCGAGGGTCACGACGAGGATATCTCGAAAGCCGAAATCATTGCCCGCGGCATCGTTTCGCGCGAGGACTACGAGCAACTCGAAAAATATACCCTGGCTCTCTATCAACGCGGCTGCGAGATGGCTGCCCAAAAAGGTCTTATCCTCGTGGATACGAAATATGAATTCGGTAAAATCGGCGACAAGATTATCCTGATCGACGAAATCCACACGCCCGACTCGTCGCGTTACTTCTATGCCGAGGGGTATGAAGAGCGTCTGGCCCGTGGCGAAGAGCAACGCCAGCTCTCGAAAGAGTTTGTACGCCAGTGGCTGATTCAAAATGGCTTCCAGGGCAAAGAGGGTCAAAAGGTACCCGAGATGACCGAGGCCTATTGCAACAGCGTGTCGGACCGCTACATCGAGCTCTACGAACACATCGTGGGCGAGAAGTTTGTCAAGGCCGAAGGCGAAGACCTGGCCGCCCGTATCGAGAAGAACGTGACCGATTTCCTGAACAGCCGCAAGAAATAAACGGGCGGGGAAAGGACCATATCACGAATGGACTATAAGGCAGAAGAGATAAAACCCTATAACGAGGAGACCGACAAGACCACGCAGGTGCGCGAGATGTTCGACTCCATTGCGCCGGCCTACGATGCGATGAACCGCACCATGACCGTGGGCATAGACCGCTGGTGGCGGCGGGTGGCCGTGAAGATGTTGCGCCGCTATCCCCACCGTCGCATACTCGATGTGGCTACGGGCACGGGCGACCTGGCCCTGCTGCTCGACGAGCGACTCAACCCCGACCAGATTATCGGCGTGGACCTCTCGGAGGGCATGTTGCGGATTGCCCGCGAGAAGGCGGTCAAGCGCAATGCCCAGCGCCGTATCCTCTTCGAGGTGCAGGATTGTCTGTCGATGGATTTCGACGACAACAGTTTCGATGTGGTGACCGTGGCCTACGGGGTACGCAACTTCGAGCACCTCGAAGCCGGCTTCCGCGAGATGTACCGGGTGCTTCGGCCCGGCGGTGCATTGTGCGTCATCGAACTGTCGACTCCCGAGCATTTCCCCTTCCGCCAGCTTTATAAGTTCTACACCTATACCTTTATCCCCTTCGTAGGCCGACTCGTGTCGAAAGACCGCAGCGCATACAGCTATCTGCCCCGTTCGGTGGCTGCCGTACCGCAGGGCGAGGCGATGCTCGACATCTTCCGCCGCGCCGGTTTCGACCACTGCTATTGCCGTCGGCTCACCTTTGGTGCCTGCACCATCTACATCGGGGAGAAGAAGAAAGACTGAATCCACCGGCCGGGGTGGGGCGAACCTCCTGCTCATAAGGCCGTTGCCTGACCATACAGGGCACAGCGAACGATTGCCGTTCACTGAGCCCTGCCTGTTTTGTGGACCCCGCATCGGGGTGCGGGGTGACTTGCCGTGTCATACCGTGCTGCGCTGCGGTATCCCGGGAATATCGACAGGAATCATTTGCATCTTATTGAGTAAGAATGAAAAAATTGTTTCGGGTTGACCTGTTTTAGCAATTTATATCTTATTTTTGTAGAGTAATTCTATAAAAGCGTATTACTCGATTCAAGAGGGTAAAATGTTCCCTACGCTTTTGTTTTTTATAACGTCTACCTCAGGGGGGCAGGGAGACAGAAAATATGATGCTATGAAATCTTATTTACCAGTGTGGCTTTTGGTGATAGCCCTTTTGTGCGGAGTTACTCGGGCTGAAGCCTTTGAAGTAGATGGAATCTATTACGATTTGATCAATGAGGGGGCTGTGGTTATTCGGGGCGATACCCCCTATTCGGGCGATGTGGTTATTCCGGCTTCAATCAACTATTTGGGCGATGTCTTTCCTGTGACGAGTATCAGGATGAGCGCTTTCTTGGGTTGCAGTGGCTTGACCTCAATCACAATCCCCAAATCGGTCACGAGTATCGGACGCTCAGCATTTGAGAAATGCGCAAGTCTGGAAGAGATAATTGTATCGGCAGATAATCCGGTTTACTCCTCGTTAGATGGGGTGCTGTATAATAAGGATCAGACTGAGCTGCTGAAATGTCCGGATAAAAAGTGGAATGTGACGATACCCAATTCGGTCACCCGTATCGGAGATTCGTCATTCTCTTATTGCAGCGGCTTAACCTCGGTGACAATACCCGAATCGGTGACAAGTATTGGCGATGAGGCATTTTATGATTGCAGTGGTTTGACCTCCATCATGCTACCCGAGTCGGTGACGAGTATTGGCGGTTGGGCATTTTCTTATTGCAGCAGTTTGACCTCGGTGACGATACCCGAATCGGTGACAAGTATTGGCGATGAGGCATTTGATCATTGCAGCAGTTTGACCTCGGTGACGATACCTGCGTCGGTAGAGAGACTAGGAACCGGTGTTTTTTCGAGCTGTGTAAATTTGGAAGAGATAATTGTATCGGCAAATAATCCGGTTTATTCCTCGTTGGATGGAGTATTGTATAATAAAGACAAGACCGAGTTGCTGAAATGGCCGAACAGAAAATTGAGTGTGACGATTCCCGAATCGGTGACGAGTATTGGAGAGAGCGCTTTTGAGGATTGCTATGGGTTGACTACAATCACGCTACCCGAGTCGGTAACGAGTATTGGCGATTGGGCATTTTCTTTTTGTAGCGGTTTGACCTCGATGACGATACCCGAATCGGTAGAGATTATTGGGAATAGTGCTTTTTATGGTTGCACGGGCTTGACCACAATCACGCTACCTGAGTCGTTGACGAGTATCGGTGATGAGGCTTTCTATCTGTGTAGTAATTTGACTTCAATCACGCTACCCGAGTCGTTAACGAGTATTGGTGAGAGTACTTTCTCGGGTTGTACAGGTTTGACCTCCATCACGCTACCCGAGTCGTTAACGAGTATTGGTCGTTATGCTTTTGTGTATTGCACGGGTTTGACCACAATCACAATTCCCAATTCGGTAGAGAGTATTGGGAATAGTGCTTTTCATGGTTGCAGTGGCCTAACCACAGTCACGCTATCCGAGTCGTTAACGAGTATCGGAGTGGGGGCTTTCTCGGGTTGCAGTGGCCTGACCACAATCACGCTACCCGAGTCGTTAACGAGTATCGGAAGGAATACTTTCTCGGATTGCAGTGGTTTGACCTCAATCACGTTACCCGAGTCGTTGACGAGTATCGGTGATTATGCCTTTGCTAACTGCAACCAATTGGAGTCGGTAACGGTGCATGCCGTAACACCGCCCGAGATTGGGCCGAATACCTTCGACAACTATGGAATACCACTTTATGTACCGGCCGGTTGTAAAGAGGCTTATCAAGCCGCTAAGTATTGGCGCTATTTCAGGAATATCCAGGAGATGGAAAGTAGTGTAGAGACAGTTCTTGATAGTGAGGCACGCATCTATGTGGAGAATCATACCCTGCATGTGGAGAATGTCGATGGGGACTATTGGGTCTATACGACCACGGGTCAGTTGGTTTATGCGGGCCACGCCGCTACCGTGCAGCTTGCCGATGCGGGAGTCTATGTGGTGCGCACGAGCAGCCTCTCGCAAAAGGTGGTAGTGAAATAATTTTTCACGAGATTGATTTTTCCCTTTCAGGTGTAGTCGGCAGGTGGTGAACACCTGCCGACTTTTTTGTCGAGTTTCATCGTGCTGCTGGACCCCGCATCGGGGTGCGGGGTGACTTGCCGTGTCATACCGCGCTACGACGCGGTATTCAGAAATCTCCGGGTTTGCTTTTTCTCGGTGTATCCCAAGATGGAATGGGGTGGTGCTTGTCGCGGTATCTCTGAAAAAGAGGAGCCCAGCAAAGGTGGTTGAACCAGTTGATAAAAACACGTCGGGGCTGCCTCATTGAAGAGGCAGCCCCGATGGTATAGTAGGGTCTGTATCCCGCGGGATTATTTGTGGGCGGGGCAGATGGGTTTGATCTGTTTGAAGAAGTCGTTGCCCTTGTTATCGACGAGGATAAATGCAGGGAAGTCTTCTACCTCGATTTTCCAAATGGCCTCCATGCCGAGCTCGGGATACTCGACGCACTCGATGCTCTTGATGTTGTTCTGGGCGAGGATTGCGGCCGGACCGCCGATGCTGCCCAGGTAGAAGCCGCCGTGTTTCTTGCAGGCGTCGGTGACGGCTTGGCTGCGGTTACCCTTGGCCAGCATGATCATGGAGCCTCCGTGGCTTTGGAAGAGGTCGACGTAGGGGTCCATACGACCGGCTGTCGTGGGGCCCATCGAGCCGCAGGCCATGCCTTTCGGGGTCTTGGCGGGACCGGCGTAGTAGATGGGGTGGTCCTTGATGTACTGGGGCAGGTCTTCGCCGCGGTCGAGGCGCTCTTTGAGTTTGGCGTGTGCGATGTCGCGGCCCACGATGATGGTGCCGTTGAGCGAGAGGCGGGTGGCTACGGGGTATTTGTCGAGCTCTTTGAGAATCTCGCTCATGGGTTGGTTGAGGTTTATCTTCACGGCATTGCCTTCGCCGGCCTGACGCAGTTCCTCGGGAATGAGTTCGCCGGGGTGGCTGTCGAGTTTCTCGATCCAGATACCGTCTTTGTTGATTTTGCACTTGATGTTGCGGTCGGCCGAGCAGCTTACGCCCAGACCTACGGGGCAGGAGGCGCCATGACGGGGCAGACGTATGATGCGCACGTCGTGGGCGAAGTATTTGCCGCCGAACTGTGCTCCGAGGCCGATGCGGTGAGCCTCTTCGAGTACCTGTTTCTCGAGCTCGACGTCGCGGAAGGCGCGGCCGTATTCGTTGCCCGTGGTGGGCAGGTTGTCGTAGTAGTGGGTCGAGGCGAGCTTGACGGTGAGCAGGTTCTTCTCGGCCGAGGTACCGCCGATGACGAAGGCGATGTGGTAGGGCGGGCAGGCTGCCGTACCGAGGGTCTTCATCTTCTCGACGAGGAAGGGCACGAGGGTGGCGGGGTTGAGAATGGCTTTGGTCTCTTGATAGAGGTAGGTCTTGTTGGCCGAGCCGCCGCCTTTGGTCACGCAGAGGAATCGGTATTCCATGCCTTCGGTGGCTTCGAGGTCGATTTGGGCGGGCAGGTTGCACTTGGTGTTCACCTCTTCGTACATCGAGAGGGGAGCGTTTTGCGAGTAGCGCAGGTTCTCTTCGGTGTAGGTCTTGTAGACGCCCAGCGAGAGGGCCTCTTCGTCGCAGTATCCGGTCCATACCTGTTGGCCTTTTTCGCCGTGGATAATGGCCGTACCCGTATCCTGGCAGAAGGGCAGTACGCCTTTGGCGGCTACCTCGGCATTGCGCAGGAAGGTGAGGGCCACGTATTTGTCGTTTTCGCTGGCTTCGGGGTCGTGCAGGATTTTGGCCACTTGCTCGTTGTGCGAGCGGCGCAGCATGAACGATACGTCGCGGAAGGCAGCGTTGGCCATGGCGGTGAGACCCTCTTTGGCGATTTTTAAGATAGGTTTCCCTTCAAACTCGCTTACCGACACATAGTCTTTCGTAAGCAGATAGTACTCGGTCGTATCTTCGCCCAGCGGGAACATGGGTTGATACTTAAACGGTGTGATAGCCATAGTTATATCTTATTTGGTTTGTGTTGTCGGTCGATAGTCCGCCGCCGCTGCGGGAGGGGCGATGCGGGGTAATCGTGATGCAAAAATAAAGAAATTTTTCGGTAATCGTTCATTTGCGGCGAAATCTTTCGGCGGGAGTCGAGTTTGTATGAAGCTGCCACAAAACGGGGTGTGTGCGGGGCTTACTTTGCGGTACCATATATGGGAAATCTAATCATTAAGTTTTATGGAAAAGAATTATCAGAAAGGAAATCGCAACCGACGCAGATCCCGCGATTTGCTGGTGGAGAAAATCTTGCAACGTTTCCCGGCCCGACGCCTGGACAACGACGACGAGCTGTTCGATGCCTTGGAGGAGTATGACTCGTATCGCAACGAACGCTATGAACGGCTGGCCGACGACCAGGGCAAACTGTGCAAGTTGTTTACGGCCAATCCCAAGATGGGGGCTTTCATCTCGGACGTGATTGGGGGCGACGATGCGCTGGTGGCGTGTGTGCGCTATTTCGGGCGCGACATGCTCGACTGTGCCCAGGACGAGGGGCGCATGGCCGAGGTACGCCGGGCCAACGATGAGTACCTGTCGCGCATGGCCCGCTTCAACGAACTGGAATCGCAGATGCGCGACAACTTGCAGAAGAGCACGCGTTGCATGGAGCGCTTCAAGGCCGACAAGGGTATGAGCGACAGTGAGTTCGAGTCGTTCCTCGACCGGGTGTACCACTTGTGCAACCATGTGTTCATGGGCGAGTTGAACGACGAGGTATTGGAGTTGCTCTTCAAGGGGCTGCACTACGACAGCGACCTGTCGTGTGCCGAGCACGACGGCGAGGTGCGCGGCCGTAATGCCCGCATCGTTTTCGAGAAGCGTGAGCGTTCGGGCGACTCGTTACCCCCTTTACGCAACAGCGGCAGCTTCGAGGCCGGTGATGACCAGTCGCCCTTCTTCGGGAACCGCCGTCGCCGCAGTGTGTGGGACTTGTAGTCCGGCCGTCGGGGGGGGACATCTGTCCCCTGCCGGGAATGAGTGAAACTATTTACAAACCTGTTTTTTTGAAATCTTATGTTTTTGTTGAATTTAAATTGGAAAGAAACGATGAAAAAGTTTTTGATGAAGTGGAAAACTCCGCTGCTTTGGCTGGTGGGACTGATTGTTCTGGTGGTGTGCTGGCACATCTGGTCGGGACTGTTTGACGGTGGCCTGGCTTTGGCTGCCATTATCCCGGGCATGTCGGGCGGTAAGCTCGTGACCAACGAACCGCTCACGACCGATATCGTGCGCGAGAACAGCCCTTCGCTGTTGCGCAACGAGGTAGATAAGCGCATTGTGCGCATTCGGCCCATGTCTACGCCTATCGACCAGCTGTCGCGTTGGAACGGGGCCCGCAAGGCGTCGTCGATGATTGTCGATTACTACTCGGTCGACGTGAAGCCTACCAAGTCTTATTTGAAGACGGCCTATACGGCCCCCGCCTCGGGTTCGGCCAACGACACGCACAAGAAGGCCAAGATCGATGCCGTCGACAACAGTATCTTCGAGGTGTCCGAGACGATTCTCGTGCAGGGTGTGAAGGGCTATGAGCCCGACGGTACCCAGTCGAATGCCGACCTGGTGCTCTACATTGCCTCCAAAGACGAGGAGACCGGCTCGCTCACGGTCTATCCCATCAACGGAGCCAAGATTGGCACGGTGACCAACTGTGTGCCGTCGATTCCTGTGAATACGCCGCTTATCCGCATGGGACGTGCCGCTACCGAGCTCGACGTGCAGACGGCTCAGTTTGCCGCCTTGCCCGTCAAGAGCCAGAACTATTGCCAGATTTTCAAGATGCAGATCGAGCAGTCGACCTTCCAGAAGATTGCCAACAAGGAGGTCGAGTGGGACTTCTCCGATGCCGAGGAGGCCGCCATCTACGACATGCGTCTGGGCATGGAGAAGAGCTTCATGTTCGGGGTGAAGAACACCATCTTCGACCCCCGCAAGAAGGAGAACGTGATGCTCACGGGCGGTATCTGGTGGCAGGCCGGCAACCACTACACCTACAACCCGTCGGTCGAGATGACGCAAAACGACCTCATCGACATGATGCGTCAGGCCTTCACGGGCAACGGCGGCAACAAGCGCAAGATCCTCATCGGTGGTTCGTCGTTCATCGGCCGCATCAACAAGATCGAGTTGACCAAGGTGGTGATGGCTCGTGAGGACAAGGTGATGTGGGGTATCGACTTCTCGGAAATCCGCTCGAAGTTCGGTAAACTCTATGTGCTCTACTCCGAGGTCTTCGACGATTGCGGCATGAGCGACTACGGTTTCGTGTTCGACCCCGAGTTTATCCAGAAGTGGTCGCATGTGCCGTTCGATGCCCAGGAGCTCGACCTGAAAAAATCGGGTGTGCGCAATACCGATGCTCTGGTGCTGACCGAGGCTAGCTGTTTGACGTTGCGCTATCCGGCCGCTCACATGCGCATCGAGCCGGTAATCCCCGGCGGCGATTGATTCGCGGCTCGGCGATAAGTCGGGCGCAGGCTGGATTATAGTCGCTTTTTGAGGAGGGGACTGCACGGGGCAACCGGAGATTCCAAAAACCGGCTGCCCCGTTTTTGAAACAGAAGTATCGTTTATTAAAAATGAAGAAATAGATTATGATCAAGATTTATCGAACAAGCCTGGGCAATCTGTCCACATCGGTTGTTGTCGAGGGAGTTCCCCAGCGGATCCATTTTTATGCTCACGACGGGGTGAACGGACTTTTTTCGACCGACGATGAGGCGTTGCAACGGGCCCTGGAACAGAGCCGGGGATATGGCAAACGGTTTACGCTGCTCGAAGGGAGCAAGGCCCAACCCGAGCCCGAGACTTATACCCTTGTCCCCGGCATACGCTCGTGGCAGGCTGCCCGGGACTATTTGAGAAAGGAACCGTATGGACTTACCGACGAGGAGGTCTCTACCCCGACTCTGATTGAACAGGCAGCCGAGCGGTTCCACCTTGTATTCACACAATTAAAGAAAGGGAAAAGACGATGAAAGTGAAAGAACATAGCCATTTGCGCGGGCAAAACGGGTGCCTGGGATTTTTCTACGGGCTCGATGCCCTGCTCTCGGCCTATCCCGAGGGCGGTTTGCCCGGTGAGTTTTTTGTGAACGGCAAGACCCAGTCGATTTGGGTTTGGGACGCCACCGGGCGTTCGTGGTACGATTCGAATCATGCGGCTCCGGCTCCCTTTTTCGGAATCATTACCGACACAAACTCATTCAGTCCCAACGTCGAGAGTGGAAAGGGAGCCTGTTTTGTCTATATTGCCGGTCATGCCGGTTCGTATCATTTCCTGGCATTGAAAGGCGTGTCGCCCTTGACGGTAACGACTACCTCGGCGGCTGTGATTGTACTGGTGTGGGACGGTACCACTTGGCGTGATTATGTCACACCCATATCGCTTGATGATGCGGTACACTTGTCCTACATGTATCGGGGAAGTTGGACCGAATCATCGACTTATACCTATGCCGATGGATTTACCGATGTAGTCTACTACCAGGATAAATACTATCGGGTGAAGCAGGCGGGGAGTGTTACCGGAGAGATTCCCGACGAATCGGACAAATGGGAGGAGGTAACCCATTTTTATGCGGTGGCCGATCAACTGTATTTGCCTACGGGTCAACTGATTGTTCTCGATCGGCAACAGGCCATTCGAGTTAAAGGGTTTGGCTCTACCTGGGAGTTGGGCGATGGCATTATTCACCACTTGGAGACCGGGACTTTTCTGTCTACGGCAGGAGAACTGCGGGTCCCGGCCGGAGGTGACAGCGAAATTGTGATAAGCCCGGTTGAACGGGGAATAAAGTTTTGGAGAAACAACAAGGAGGTTCTGATTATCGACTGGGATAACAATAACCAGGTAAGACTGTTGATGTCTCAGTTCGATGACTCCGGATCACGCGAGCTGTCGATTTCGCCACAACAGATTACCCTGTCGCAACTCGATAGTGCGGGCCAGACGTTGAATACCAGCCAACTGTCGCTCAACGGGTTGAACTGTCGGTTGAAACAGTGGAGCGATACCCTGGTCGAAGGCGATATTTATGTCGATGAGAATAATGTCTTGAAGCAGAAAAGGGGGTAGGCCATGCGGGTAAGTTTAGACGATTTGGTTCAACGGGTAAAGACGAACATGGAAGAGCTGACCGACGAAGGCTCCGTTACAGTGAAATCGGGTATCAATATCGAGACCTATATCCAGAACAAGATGGCCGATGCCGTGCTTGCCGTGTGGGTGTCGACCCCCCTATCGGAGCTGCCCCAGAACGACTGCGCTTCTGATTTGGAACCTGAGCGGCGGTCCGATGGGAGCGGAAGGGTCACTTTGCCCGAAGATGTGTGGCGCATGACCGAATTCTGTATGGAAGGGTGGCGTCAGCCTGTGACCACGTTTATCGACCGCACCTCGCCGCTGTATGAGTTGCAATTCAATCCCTACACGCGGGGAGGTTCAGTCAATCCGGTGTGTGTCTTGTCGGACGAGGAGGGAGTCAAGTATCTCGATTACTACTCGTTGCCGTTGCGCGTCGAGGAGCATCAGGTGAAAACGGCTCGTTATGTGCCCTATCCCCGCTTGCGGTATAACGGCTATGAAATGAGCGATGCGCTGGTCCCTGTCGTCTGTTCTACCTGTGCGGCCCTCGTGTTTGAGATATTGGGGCAACCCGATAGAGCCGCATCGATGCTGCGAGGCGTGGTCCGATAGGATAGAGCCGAAGTGTTCATCGCAAGGATAACCGAAGCACTTGGCTCTCTTTATGCAACCAGCCCCGGGGTGGTGAACCCCGGGGCTGGTTTTTGGGTTGCCACTTTTTTCGCCACCCGACAGTGAGTGGGGCGGTGACCCGGCTGTCGTGGGAATTTAATACCCTGCCGTTTGGCTCTTTGAAAAAAAAATACGAACTTTGCCCACACGAAAAAGTTATCATCAACATACATAAACAAAAGAGTTTACAATGAAGAAAAGTGCACTTCAAACTGCTCGCGCTTCGTATCAGCCCAAGCTGCCCGAAGCCATTAAGAACGGCGTAACCATCGTCGAGGGCAAAGCCACGCAATCGGTGGCCGACCAGGAGGCTATCGCCAAGTTGTTCCCCAATACCTACGGCATGCCCGTGCTCCGTTTTGAAGCAGCCCCCAAGAAAGAGTATCCCGCCATCAACGTGGGCGTAATCCTCTCGGGTGGTCAGGCTCCCGGTGGACACAACGTAATTTCGGGTCTCTTCGACGGACTCAAAGCCATGAACAAGGATAGCCGCCTCTTCGGTTTCCTGCTGGGCCCGGGCGGACTCATCGACCATAAATACATGGAACTCACCGCCGATATCATCGACGACTACCGCAACACGGGTGGTTTCGACATCATCGGTTCGGGCCGTACCAAACTCGAAACGAAAGAACAGTTCGACAGCGGTCTCGAAATCATCAAGGAGTTGGGCATCAAAGCCGTGGTTATCATCGGTGGCGACGACTCCAACACCAACGCCTGCGTGCTGGCCGAATATTACAAACAGATCGGTGCCGGCGTACAGGTAATCGGTTGCCCCAAAACCATCGACGGCGACTTGAAGAACGAGATGATCGAGTGCTCCTTCGGTTTCGATACCGCCTGCAAGGTATACTCCGAGGTAATCGGTAATATCCAACGCGACTGCAACTCGGCCAAGAAATACTGGCACTTCATCAAGCTGATGGGCCGTTCGGCTTCGCACATCGCTCTCGAATGCGCCTTGCAGACACAACCCAACATCTGTCTGATCTCCGAAGAGGTTGAGGCCAAGCAGATGACCCTCGACGACATCGTCAACAACATTGCCAATATCGTAGCCGCCCGTGCCGCCAAGGGTTACAACTTCGGTACCGTGCTGATTCCCGAAGGCCTCATCGAGTTCATTCCCGCCATGAAGCGACTCATCGCCGAACTCAACGACTACCTGGCCGAGAACGGTTCTGAGTTTGCCATGATCAAGAAATCGGAGCAAAGAAACTATATCATCAAACACCTCTCGCCCGAAAACTCGGCCATCTACGCCAGTCTGCCCGAGGGTGTAGCCCGTCAGCTCACGCTCGACCGCGACCCCCACGGAAACGTACAGGTATCGCTCATCGAGACCGAGAAACTGCTGGGCGAGATGGTAGGACGCCGCCTGGCCGAGATGAAAGCCGAAGGCAAATACGACGGCAAGTTCGCTACCCAGTACCATTTCTTCGGGTATGAAGGCCGTTGCGCCGACCCCTCCAACTTCGATGCCGACTACTGCTACTCGCTGGGTTACACCGCATCGTTGCTCGTAGGCGAAGGCCGCACCGGTTACATGTCGTCGGTACGCAACACCACCAAACCGGCCAGCGAATGGATTGCCGGCGGTGTGCCTGTGACCATGATGATGAACATGGAGCGTCGTCACGGCGAGATGAAACCCGTGATCCAAAAAGCCCTCGTTCACCTCGACGGAGCCCCCTTCAAATACTTTGCTGCACATCGCGACGAGTGGGCTATGAACACCTGCTACGTATATCCCGGTCCTATCCAATACTTTGGCCCCACCGAGGTATGCGACCAGCCCACCAAGACCTTGAAGCTGGAGCAAGACGGCACGATCGACTAATCGGTTGAAAGAAAGGGCCTCAGGCCCGTTATAATAAACTAACCAAAAAATCCGCACTTGCGGCTTGCAAAATCCCCCGACCCGGAGCGTTCCGGGCCGGGGGTATTTTTTTAGGTTCCGCAGACGTGGCAGCCTCATTCGTGCCGCACTGCACTGCTGGAATCCAGAGGGATATTCTTTTTTTATAAGATAAAAATCTTTATTAAATTTGGGCGTTTAATTAAATCGAGATATCATGAATCCTTTGGTTGCACAAAATGGTGATGTAATTCTTTGTGTGAATATTTCCAAATTATATAATAGCAAGGAGCGAGGTTCTATTTATGAGGTAACTCGTAAATATTGGCACATCGCCGATAATAATCTATCGAGGATTACCCATGTGGCTGGAGTTTTTCAGGGGAAGGTCGTAGTTGTTTATGTAAAGCCGTCTTGGTACAGAACGGAGAATCCCGAGTGGCCTAATCGTTGGGAGTTTACCCATCAAAATGACGAAGGTGATCTTCACTCTCCGTATCTTGGGAAATCGATTCGAATGTATGGACCTACTCGATATGTAGAATAAGTAGGACTCTCTTTTTCGGGGTGGAGGTGACGGGGCGTGTCATACCGCACTTGATGCGGTATCCAGGAAATACCCGGGTGTAATGCCGGGAGATGTTCATTCTTCTCAGCAGCGAGAAGAACGAACCAAGAAGCGCCGCCGCGGTTATCGGGCTTTGTCGCTCGGCGGCTGGCCTCCTCCCGACCCGATAAAGGCGGAAGGGGAACGCTGTACGCGTCGTTTTGGTCATTCCGCGCTACGACGCGGTATCCAGAAATCTCTGGGCTTGCTTTTTACCCGGTGTCCTTTTCAACCTACACGTTTTATCGTGCCGCTGGACCCCGCATCGGGGTGCGGGGTGACGGGTTGTGTCATACCGTGCTGCGACGTGGAGGCTCAGTCATTCCGCGCAACGACGCGGAATCCAGAGAACACCCGGGTGTAATGCCGGGAGATGTTCATTCTTTTCAGCAGCGAGAAGAACGAACCAAGAAGCGCCGCCGCGGTTATCGGGCTCTGTCGCTCGGCGGCTGGCACCGCCCTCGGGGGCTGCGGAACTCGCTGCGCTCAGACACTCCTCGCCCTTATCCTCGGCTGGCTGGCCTCCTCCCGGCCCGATAAAGGCGGAGGAGGAACGCTGTACGCGTCGTTTTAGTCATTCCGCGCAACGACGCGGTATCCAGGCGAAGAAAATACGCGACATGGTCTTGAAAATCCAGCAGGCGGGGAGGGGGATAAAAAGACACCACCCCGGCGCTCGGGTGAGGCCGGGGTGGTGCAGTGTGCGTGGCGGGTGCCGCGTGTGGAGTGTTATTTGCTCTCGATGACGAGGGTGGCTTTCTTCAACCCTTTGGCGGTAGCTTCGAGGGTGATTTTGCCCGGCTCTTCGGTCGAGGCGACGATGGCGGTCATCATGCCCGAGAATACCTTCATGCGGGGCTCCTGGAACGATTCGAGCGAGGTGGGGTCGCCGTTGGCGCCGGCGCGGTAGTAGCCTTTGCCTTTCACCTTAAACGAAATCTGGTTCGAGGCGTTGGGGCAGAGGTTGCCCTCTTTGTCGACCACCTTGACGGTAACGAATGAGAGGTCGCGGCCGTCGGCAGCGATGGTTGAGCGGTCGGCCGTGAGTTCGATGCGGTAGGGTTTGCCGGCCGTCTTCATCTCCTTCTCGGCCACGGCGTTACCCTGCTCGTCGTAGGCCACCACCTTGACGGTGCCCGGCTCGTAGCGGGTATCCATCCACATGAGGCGGTAGCGCTGCTGACGCTTGAACTGGGCGGTCGAGAGCGAGTCGCCGCTGTTGTGAACGGTCACCGAGAGGTCTTTGGTGCGTTTGCCCTGGCTCTTGCCGTTGATGAAGAGTTCGGCCGTGGGGTAGTTGGTGTAGACAAAGATGGGGGTTACCTCGCCTTCGCGGCCTTCCCAGTTCCAGTGAGGCAGGATATGCAGCGTTTCGGCCTCGGGGTTCCAGTGGCTGCGGTAGAGGTAGTAGCGGTCTTTGGGGATACCGGCCAGGTCGATGATACCGAAGAGCGACGAGTGGCTGGGCCAATCGGAGTAGTAGGGGGTGGGTTCACCCAGATAGTCGAATCCGGTCCACACGAACTCGCCCATGCAGTAGGCCAGGTCGTCGTGCTGGATAAAGTCGTCCTCGGGCAGGTTGGACCAGCCGCAGTGTTCCACGTCGTAGGACGAGTTCTGGTGGTCGGGATATTTGGGCATGGAGCGACGCTCTACGGGGAATTTGTAGACGCCGCGCGAGCTGATGGTCGAGGCCGTCTCGCTGCCCAGAATGATGCCCTGGGGCAGTTTCTTCTGATTCTCGATGTATTTGAAGGGTCGGTAGTTGAAGCCCGGTACGTCGAGCACGGCAGCCATGTTGTTGTTGACTACGGCATCGGGGGCGTCCATACCCTGGGTAACGGGACGGGTGGGGTCCTCGCGGTGGCAGATGTTTTGCAGCCACAGGGTGAGCTTGGGTCCCTGGTCGCCCGACCACTGGTCGGGTACCTCGTTGCCGATGCACCACATCACCACGCTGGGGTTGTTGCGATAGTGGCGCACAAGGTTGACGAGGTCCTTCTCGGCCCATTCGTTAAAGACGAGGTGGTAGCCGTTCTGTACCTTGGCCGTGGCCCACTCGTCGAACGATTCGGCCATCACCATCATACCCATCTCGTCGCAGAGGCGCACCAGCTCGGGAGCCGGCATGTTGTGCGAGGTGCGAATGGCGTTGCAGCCCATCTCTTTGAGTATGCGTATCTGGCGGCGGATACCGGCCTCGTTGACGATACCGCCCAACGGACCCAGGTCGTGGTGGTTACACACACCTTTGAATTTCAACGGTTTGCCGTTCAGGAAGAAGCCTTCGCCCTGGCGTACCTCGACGGTGCGGATACCGAAGGTGGTGGTATATTCGTCTTTCAGTTCGTTGCCCTCATAGACCTTCGACACCGAGGTGTAGAGGTTGGGGGTCTCGGGCGTCCACACGGCGGGTTGCTCCACGACAAACTCCTGGTTGAAGGTGTTGTGGTCGAAGTTGCTGCCCCGCATGCGGTCGGTGGTGATGGTCTTGCCGCTGGGGTCGACGATCGAAGTCTCGATGACATAGTCGCTCATCGATTTCCCCTCGGGCATCTCCCACGAGGTGCTCTGCGTCACCTTGGCATAGCTGTCGTTGAGGTCGGTGGTGATGATTTGCGTGCCCCACACCGGCACGTGAGCCTCGTCGGTCACCACCAGGTGGACGTTACGGTAGAGACCGGCTCCGGGATACCAGCGCGAGCTCTCGGTAAAGTTTTCGAGCCGCACGGCCAGCAGGTTGCTCTCGCCCGGGCGCAGGTAGGGGGTGGCATCGACAAAGAAGGTGTTGTAGCCGTTGGGCCAGTAGCAGGCCTCCTGCCCGTTGATGTAGACGCGAGCGTGGCTCATGGCTCCGTCGAAAATCAAGGTGTATTTCTTCCCTTCGATCGATTGGGGTACCTCGAACGAGCGGCGGTACCAGCCGGTACCTACGAAGGGCAGACCGCCTGTGCGGCCGGCATGCTCCATGGCCTCTTTCTGTCCGTCCTGAACGATGGCCGTGTTCTGTTTGTCGTTGTTGATACTGAACGGACCGTAGATGGCCCAGTCGTGCGGAATGCGTACCGACTGCCATTGCGAGTCGTCGCATTGCGCATCTTTGAACTGTGTGTTGTCTTCGCGGGTAAATTTCCATCCTTTTTCCAGCAGGGTTTCGGTGCGTACCTGTGTTTGAGCCGACAGCCCGAGGGGCAGGGCCAACAGCACCAGTAGTGAGAGTCGTTTGATCATATAAATGGTTTTAGTGTGTTTCGGGTAAGGGATTGGATTGTTTTTCATGAATCGGTGTCGTGTGTTTATGTTAGGATATGGGCGAGGATCGATACCCCCTCGCCACGGGGTTATTCGAGATAGTCGTCCTCTTCCTCTTCGCCGGGAATGTGGACAATGAAGGTGGCGGCCCCTATCGACACCACGTCGCCGTCGTGGAGCAGGGCCCGCTCCCGGTCGCCCAGCAGCGTGTTGCGCAGGAAGGTGCCGGTGAGGCTGGGGTTGTCGCGCAGAGTGAGTTGCGGGCGCCCCCCTTTCTCCTTGACGTGGATAATGCAGTGGCGGCGGTCCATACTCATGTCGCTTGTCTCGATGGCGATGTCGACCTCGGTCCCCTTCGAGGCGCGTCCGATGAGGTTGTCGCCCGGGTGCAGGGGGAACTCCTGCCGGTAGCCGAAGGCATTTTCGAGCACGGTGATGTAGCCGACCGAAGTGTCGACCTCACCCCCTTCGCTCGCTGCGATTTCGTCGAGACTCATGACGAAGCGTTTGCGGCACCCCGGGCAGATGAACGAGATGTGGCACGAGCCGTCGTAGCGCGATTCGTCGAAGGCGAATGCCTTGCCGCATTTGGGACATACAACCTGTTTCATAACGGACTGCGGTTATTTTATGTGGTTGAAATAGTAGTCGAGTACATCTTTGGCCGCCATGAACGAGCTCTGCTCGTTGTTGAGCACGCGGGCCTGTTTCTCTTCGAGCATCTTCTCGATTTGCGGGTTGCGGTAGAAGTGGTCGCGCAGCTGCTCGTTGATGGTCTCGAACATCCAGTACTTGGCCTGTTCCTGACGCTTGTAGTCGAAGTATCCGTTTTTCTTGACAAAGGCCACGTAGTTGTCGATCATCTCCCACACCTCGGCGATGCCTATCTCGTAGTAGCCCGAGTAGGTGAGCACCTGAGGCGTCCACCCCGACGGCGTGGGGGGGAAGAGGTGCAGGGCGTTGCGGAACTGGGCCTGGGCCAGTTTGGCCTTCTCGATGTTGCTGCCGTCGGCCTTGTTGATGACGATACCGTCGGCCATCTCCATGATACCCCGTTTGATACCTTGCAGCTCGTCGCCGGTACCGGCCAGCTGAATGAGCAGGAAGAAGTCGACCATTGAGTGGACAGCCGTCTCCGACTGACCCACACCCACGGTCTCGACAAAGATGTTGTTGTAGCCGGCCGCCTCGCACAGTACAATCGTTTCGCGGGTCTTGCGGGCCACACCGCCCAGCGAGCCTGCCGAGGGGGAAGGCCGGATAAAGGCGTTGGGGTGAATGGCCAGTTTCTCCATGCGCGTCTTGTCGCCCAGGATACTCCCTTTGGAACGTTCGCTGCTGGGGTCGATGGCCAGCACGGCCAGTTTGCCGCCCCGTTTGAGTACGTGGAGACCGAAGGCGTCGATCGAGGTACTCTTGCCCGCGCCCGGCACGCCGGTGATACCCACCCGCACCGAGTTGCACGCGTGGGGCAGACATTTCTCGATTACCTCCTGGGCGATAGCCTGGTGTTCATACCGGCTGCTCTCGACCAGCGTGACGGCCTGGCTCAGAATGCTCGTGTCGCCTTTGACGATACCTTCGACATATTCGGCGGCCGTGAACGTGCGGCGGTGAGCCGTCCGCATCTTTTTCAAATAAGGGTTGACGGTAGGCGGTTGCTCGATACCTTTGTTGACGGCAAGGCCGGCATATTGTGCGTCGTTTTCGGGGTGCTCCATAATGTTGAGTCGGTTAAAAAGTTATTCAAAAGAACCTAATACCCGTATGGGTACCGACGGCTGGTTGGGGTCGTCGGAGATAATCATAATCCGGCCGTTCAGCAGATTGGTGCGGGCCAGTGAGGGATCCACCTCGATAATCAGCTCGGCCGATTTACCGGGATTGACCGTGTGGCGTTTCAGTTTCGTTTTCAAGGGACGGTTTTCGTTTGTCACCTTGTGCAGGGTCAGTTTCGACTTGCCGCTGTTGGTAATCGTCACCGTCTGTTTGAGATTCTTGTTTCCTTTGATGATGCCGAAATCGACCACGTCGGTCGAGAGCGTCAGGTGCCCGGCCTGTTGCCGCTGTTCGGGAGTCCAGGTCGAGAAATCGTCGAGCAGGTTGGCCGATACGGTGATGGTGTTGAACTCGCTCCCCTTCTCGTGCTCGAATCCCACCGAGAACTCGTCGCGGCGGAAGCCCCAGTCGTCGACGGCGTCGGGGTCGTAGTGAATCTTGATGATACCCTCCTCGTCGGGGTGAAGTATCGACGGAATCATTTCGACCAGGATATGCGACGGCACATGCTTGAAGATGGGGATAAGTTCCGTCTTACCCTCGTTGCGCACGACCAGTTGCCCGGTGCGCAGATGCCCTTTGGGCGTATCGAACAGCGGTATGTGCAGGCTGCGCAGCGACAAGTCGCCTATGTGGTAGGGGTTGGCATGACGGCGCGATTTCGAACCGATGACAATGCCCTTGATGCGCAGGGTCTCGCGGTCGACCGAGGCGTTGGTGGTGACATAGACCGGTTTGGAAAAGCGGCCGGGACGGCCTTTGGGGTTATAGGTCACCTTGATTTCACCCGAATCGTTGGGAGCGATGGGTTCCCGGGTGTATTGCGAGGCGGTGCAGCCGCAGGTCGTTCGCACGTTGGTGACCATGAGCGGCTCGTTGCCCTGGTTGACAAACTTGAAAATGTGGGTCACCGGGCCGGTCTCCTCCTCGAAGGTGCCGAAATCGTGCTCTTTCGAGTCGAAAACGATTTTGGGTTGAGCCCAGGCGACAGCCAGCCATGTACCGAAAAGAATAGTCAAAATGGAACGTTTCATAACTACTGTTTTTTAGGTACAACAACCCCCTCGATAATAAGTTTTACGGGCGACTTGCCGGCACTGGTGTAGACCTTGATCTCTTTGCGGAAAGCTCCCGGACGCCCTTTGGGGTCGAACGTCACGTTGATGCTACCCTTCTTGCCCGGGGCAATGGGCTCTCGGGAATATTTCGAGGCGGTACAGCCGCACATGCTGCGCGTGTCGATGATAATGAGCGCGCCTTTCCCGGTGTTGGTAAATTCAAAGTCGTGGGCTACGACACCCTTCGACTCCTCGATGTAGCCGAAGTCGTAACGGGTAGATTCAAACGCAATTTTACCCTTCCCCCCGGCAAAGAGCGACAGGGAGACCAGTAGCATCAGCAGCAGGCTCAACGTTTTTCTCATCTTCGTATGGTTTTATCTACTTCTTGCAAATGTAGGGAATTTACCTGGAATAATCTAATAAAAGGTGCAGATTGAAGAGCCGAATCGGTACCGGCAATCTGCTCCCGCTAGCCGAGAACCGTTATGCCGAGCTGATTGTCGGGCTGCCGAATGAAAATAGCAGCGACCGCAGGAAGGCTGTTCGCCGAATATTTTTTATCTTCGCAGGTCGTGGAAATGACATTTTTCACCTTGCTCGAAGACTTATGGAAGAGATACAACGTGATTATCGCTCCCGCCTCGAAACCCATGCGCGGGAAGCGGCCCGAATCAAGGGGCATATACGGCTCATTGCATTACTCCGTCTGGTGGTTTTTGTGGCTGCCGTGGCGGCGGTCTATCTGCTGCGTGGAGCCGGCAGCGTGGCGTGGGGCTCGGCCGCATTGGTCGGTATCGTCCTTTTCCTGGGCCTGGCCCGGGTACACGACCGTTGGTTCCGCCGGAAAGAGTTCGTCGATTGCCGCGAGCGGGTCATTCGTCGGGAACTCGCTCTGCTCGACTATCGTTTCGACGGCATCGACGGCGGCGACGAGTTTGTCGACCCCACGCACGATTACAGTTTCGACCTCGACCTCTTCGGCCCGAAATCACTCTTTGTCTATCTCAATCGCAGTGCCACGGCGGCCGGGCGGCGGGCTTTGGCCCAAGCCATGCAGCACCCGCGGCTCGATGCCGATGCGATTCGTCGGCAGCAGGAGGCGGTGGAGGAGCTGAGCAGCCGCACCGACCTGCTCATCGATTTTCAGGCTTGGGGAGCCTCTTCGGGCGAGTGTGCCGATGATACCTGCTTGCTGGAACAGCTGGCCCAGATGCCCCGCTTCGGGAGCCCGCGGCCGGTGCGTGTAGCGATAGCTGCCCTGCCTGCTCTTTACCTCGTGCTGATAGCCCTGTGGCTGGGCGGACTCCTGTCCGGGAGCGTAGTGGTGTGGCTGTTTGTCGCCCTGCTCGCGGTAGCCGGCATTCAGGCCAAACGGGTAACCCGCATTCAGGAACAGCTCAATGCGGCCCTGGCCTCCCTCTCGCATTACGCCCGTCTGTTCGAGGCGGTGGAGCAGAACCGGTTCGAGAGCGAGCGGCTGGTCTGCTTGCAACGCGAGTGTGTCGACGACCATGGCTCGGTTTCGCAACGGGTAGCCCGGTTGCGACGTTTGCTCGCCAACCTCGACCAGCGCTGTAATTTCGTGGGCTTTACCCTCCTTAACGGATTCCTGTTGTGGGACCTGCGCCAACTCAATGCGCTGGACCGCTGGCTCGACGAGAACCGGGAGCGGTTGCCCCGGTGGCTCGACCTGTTGGCCCAGTTCGACGTGTGCTGTTCGCTGGCCGCCTTCCGGCACAACCACCCCCGTTATGTATTCCCCCGCATCGTCCTCGATTGCCGACCCGTCATGCAGGCCGAGGCCCTGGGGCACCCCCTCATTCCCCGTGACCGCTGCGTGTGCAACGATGTGGCTCCCATGAGCGAAGGGACCTTCCAGATCATCACCGGGGCCAACATGGCCGGCAAAAGCACCTACCTGCGCACGATAGGGGTCAACTACCTGCTCGCCTGCATGGGGGCCCCCGTCTGTGCCCGCAGCATGACTTTCACCCCGCTTCCCCTCTTCACCGGCTTGCGGGCCAGCGACTCGCTGGCCGACAACGAGTCCTACTTCTTCGCCGAACTCAAACGGCTGCAACAGATTGTCGAGCGGCTGCGCAGCGGCGAGAAACTCTTTGTCATACTCGATGAAATCTTGCGAGGCACCAACTCGGTCGACAAGCAGACCGGCTC
>JFBN01432886.1_pt1 | contig 46789 bp, 43 predicted proteins | sample 768741 | NCBI WGS metagenome assembly JFBN01 (sample SAMN01983846, study PRJNA193217) | chicken gut metagenome | biome: terrestrial biome; isolation source: ceca of Broiler chicken | host: Gallus gallus | place: United Kingdom: England | collected 2010-09-07
TGTTTAGTTTTCAAAGAACATCTCTGTTTTTTCAACTCTCTCGAGCTGACTTTTAATATTTTATCTTACCCAAAAGATTTTGTCAAGCACTTTTTTCAACTTTTTTCAATTTATTTTTTAGTGCTTTATTTTTTCTTTTAAGTGATGCTCTCTCATCGAGTGCTTAAATATTATATCTTACTGAATTTATTCTGTCAAGCATTTTTTCAAATTCTTAACAAGTTTTTTCAGTTTTAGTGCCGCCTCATCAGCGACGAAAAATATTATATCTAAAATATAAATGCCTGTCAACACTTTTTTTCATCTTTTTGTAAAATTTTTAATCAGATTTTAATTTCTTTCTATAACTATATGGATTATAATAAGAATATAATAGTTTACTTCATATTACAGTCAATTACATAATTACATGCACTTTTTAACGAAGGGAGTGTTTCATATGTTAAAGAAAACTTGTAAAAAATGGCTATCAGGTGCTATCGCTCTCAGTTTAGGCGTAACTTTATCCTACGGTGCTGTTCCAGCCAAACCGGCAGAAGCATTTAACTGGGGCAATCTTGCCGGAGCTGTTTTCGTTACGACGGCGCAGCAGCAACAACTGGAAAAACAACTCAACTATCTCGATAACGACGGCCGTCATGAATACTTCAATAAGATAAAATCCGAACTCGGCGAAAATCAGGATTACTATTATAATGCTATTTTGGATGATATTATGAATCGTTTGACATACGTAATATCACTTGAAGACCCTTCCATAAATGACAAACCGTACAACTATTTTGTCAACAACGACGAAACATACAACGCCTTTTGCACTGTCGGCCACAATCTGACGGTAAACACCGGCATGTTCAAACTGCTGAACAATAATCAGGATGAACTGGCTGTGGTCGTAGCCCACGAACTGGCGCACGGTCAGGAAGAGCATGTACAGAGCTCCGCCAAGAAAAGTTTTTCCATCAATCTTTTAGCCAATATCTACGCTTCGCAAAATCCTGATATTCTATCCGTAATCGGTACAAATATTCTTGCCGGCAATATGAAAGCCAAAGGCATTACCAAGCGGCAGGAACAGCAGGCGGACGATATTGCCTTCGAATATACGGTAAAAGCCGGTTATAATATCGGCGCCGGAGCTGCCACCTGGCAGAGATTTATCGATAAGATGGGCGTATCCAAAACCAATTTTGTCGGCGAGCTTTTCTCTCCGTCCGACCATCCGAGCCATCAGTCCCGCCGCGACAATTACTCTGAAAAACTGACTGAGTACAGCAACGATAAAGTTGAAGTCGATGAAAAAACGGGCATGATTAGAGTAAATCGCCGCGATTTCATCATACCGGCAGCAGCAAATGATATGAGCAGCCAAGAACGCGCGTACTTAATCGCCGGCAATCTGGCAGCAGTATATCATGCCACACCGAAAAATCCGCCGAAAGCTTATTTGGAAGGCGACACGATTTATATGGGCAGACAGGCAATTATGGTCGTTGAATACGGTGAAAACGGCCGTGATATCGTAGATTATTTAAATGCAATACGCTGATAAAAAAAGACTTACCGACAAAATAATCGGTAAGTCTTTTTTTATTTTAAATATCAAGGTTGCGAACAAGGTTGGCATGTTCTTCAATGAAACGGCGGCGCGGTTCTACTTTATCACCCATCAATACGGTGAAAATCGCATCTGCTTCTTCCGCTTCACGCAAATTCACCTGCAGTACGGTACGTTTTTCCGGGTCCATGGTCGTTTCCCAGAGCTGTTCCGGGTTCATTTCGCCCAGACCTTTATACCGCTGTACAGTAATACCGTCGCGGCCGATTTCGTCAAGTTTAGCGGCCAGCTCCTCATCACTGTAGGTGTACCAGTGACTGCGGCCTTTTCTAATCTGATAAAGCGGCGGCTGCGCTATATATACGTGACCGTTTTCAATCAGCGGTTTCATATAGCGATAGAAGAATGTCAGAAGCAGTGTACGGATATGCGCTCCGTCGACGTCGGCATCCGTCATAATAATAATTTTACCGTAACGGCGTTTGGTAATATCAAATTCCTCGCCGATACCGCTGCCGAAAGCCGTAATCATCGTACGGATTTCCTCATTATTGAGCACTTTGTCCAGACGCGCTTTTTCCACGTTCAGAATTTTACCGCGCAGCGGCAATATAGCCTGAAAACGTCTGTCGCGTCCCTGTTTGGCACTGCCGCCCGCACTGTCGCCTTCGACAAGATAAATTTCCGCCTGTTCCGGGTCTTTCACGGAGCAGTCAGCCAGTTTACCCGGAAGCGAACTTACTTCCAGTGCATTTTTGCGTCTTGTCAGCTCACGCGCTTTGCGGGCCGCTTCTCTAGCACGCGAGGCCATAATGGATTTTTCAATAATCTTTTTGGAAATAGCAGGATTTTCTTCAAAGTATTCCGATAAACCTTCTGTAACAATCGAGTCCACTATACCGCGCACTTCGGAATTGCCCAGCTTCGTTTTCGTCTGTCCTTCAAACTGCGGTTCTCTGAGTTTAATGCTGATTACACACGTCAATCCTTCACGGATATCCTCGCCCTGTAAATTATCATCATTATTTTTGATAATTCCCTGGCGGCGGGCAAAATCATTTGCGGCACGTGTCAACGCGCTCTTGAAGCCGGCAAGATGCGTACCGCCTTCTTCCGTGTTGATATTGTTTACGAAACTGTAAATATTTTCACTGTAACTCGTGTTGTACTGAAGAGCAATTTCCACAACCGTGGTATCTTTCGTGCCGTTAAAATACACCGGCTCCGGATTTATTACTTCCTTGTTGCGGTTCAAATGTTCCACAAATGAACTGATGCCGCCTTCAAAATAAAAGACCTCTTTTCGCACTTCTTCGCCGCGTTCATCCGTTAAAGTAATCGTAATGCCGCGATTTAAAAACGACAGTTCGCGCAGACGGTGTCTTAAAGTGTCATAATCATAAACCGTTTCATCAAAAATTTCCGCATCCGGCAGAAAATGTACATACGTTCCCGTTTCAGCCGTTTCGCCGACAACGTGCAGCGGTTCTTTCGTCACGCCTTTGGCAAACGAAATTTCATATACCTTGCCGTCGCGTTTTACTTTTACATCCATACTGGTACTCAGCGCATTTACAACGGATACGCCGACACCGTGCAGACCGCCGGAAACCTTATAGCCGGAGCCGCCGAACTTACCGCCCGCATGAAGCACCGTAAGTACGACTTCCACTGCCGGTTTGCCGCTTTCGTGCATATCTACCGGAATGCCGCGTCCATTATCGGTTACAGTGATACTGTTATCCTTATGAATGGTAACTTCCACATGCGTGCAGTATCCCGCCAGCGCTTCGTCGATACTGTTGTCCACAACTTCATACACCAAATGATGCAGTCCGCGGGCCGACGTGCTGCCGATATACATGCCCGGACGTTTGCGCACAGCTTCCAGCCCTTCCAAAATCTGAATTTGATTGGCGCCGTAATCGCCTTCTACAGCAGTAACCTGAGCACTTTCTTCATCCAGATGAATTTTTACCGGTTCGTCTGTATTTGTATCTATTTCACTTTGCATTTTTTCATTAAAATCAGCCATTTTCGTCCTCCTTTTCACTATTATATTTTATCATTTCTAAATGTAGTAAGCAAATATCTTGTCTTGTTATTCCTGCTTTTGCCTGCCTTAAACTTCCCTGCAAAACTTAGTACAGCCATTTATAAATACAAATCCGTTTTCCCTTCGCAAATTTATCATTTTAGAAAAAAATATTATTTTTATGTTTTTTTATAGATGACAAATGTATTTTTATATGATATTATATATCACTATATTGCACTTGTATTTTTATTTTAGTTTAGGAGGACTTATTTAATGGACTTTTATACTCTAATTCAAACAATTGACACGTTCATCTGGGGACCACCTTTGATTATCCTGCTGGTTGGCACGGGGATTTTCCTCACCTGCCGTCTGCATTTAATTCAGGTATTCAAGCTGCCGCTGGCTATGAAGCTGATTTTAACGGCCAAAAACAAAGGCTCGGGCGATATCAGCAGCTTTAAGGCCCTGTGCCTTGCCATGTCGGCAACTATCGGTACAGGTAATATCGTCGGCGTCGCTACAGCTATTGCTGTCGGCGGTCCCGGTGCCATTTTCTGGATGTGGGTATCGGCATTTTTCGGTATGGCGACAAAATACGCCGAAGGATTACTCGCCATCAAATTCCGTTCCAAAGACGAAATCGGACAAGTCGCCGGCGGACCTATGTATTATATCGAACTCGGTCTCGGTAAAAAATTCCGTCCGCTCGCTATTTTATTTGCCGTATTCACTATTCTCGTTGCCTTCTTCGGTATCGGTACATTTGCTCAGGTAAATGCTATCGTTGACAGTATGCAAATTTCCTTCGGTGTGCCTATTTACATAACCGATATTGTTCTTACACTTTTAGTAGGTATCATCATCTTCGGCGGGCTGAAAAGCATCGCCCGCGCCGCTACGGCAATCGTTCCGTTCATGGCTGTGCTGTATTTCGTTACCTGCTTCAGTATTCTAATTCTCCATATCACGGAAATCCCGGCTGCCATCATGCTGATTATCGACAGCGCTTTCAACGGTCATGCAGCCCTCGGCGGTTTTGCAGGCTCCACTATGATGATGGCTATGCAGAACGGTATCGCCCGCGGCGTATTCTGCAACGAATCAGGTCTCGGCTCTGCACCGATTGCCGCTGCTGCCGCTAAAACGAACTGGCCGGCGGAACAAGGTCTTATCTCCATGACCGGTACTTTTATCGACACATTATTCATCTGCACTATGACGGGTACAACACTCATCCTGACTGGTGAATGGGCGGGAACTCATGCCGGCGCCGCTATGACGAATGCCGCTTTCAGCTACGACTACGGTACAATCGGCGGTATTATCCTGACAGTTTCACTCATCTTGTTCGCCTTTACCACGATTTTAGGCTGGAACTATTACGGCGAACGTGCCTGCCAGTATCTGTTCGGCATTAAAGGCATCGTACCGTACCGCATCATCTTCACTATTCTCGTTGCTTCCGGTGCATATCTTGAACTTCAGTCCATCTGGGTTCTCGCCGATATCGTAAACGGCCTCATGGCCATCCCGAACCTTATCGCTCTTCTCGGTCTTTCCGGCGTAATCGTAGCCGAAACGAAAAAGTATTTCGACCATCTCAAAAACAATCAGCTTTAATAAAAAAGCCCCAGAGAATTACACTTTCTCTGGGGCTTTCGCTTTATATCATTTTATTACCCACAAAATTTCTTCCGGCGAACCTGCCGTAAAATCCGGCTTAGCTTCCATAAGTTCCTTTTCCGTGCCATAGCCGTACGTAACAGCCATACTTTTCAAATCGAAATTTTTAGCACCGAGTATATCGAATTTCGTATCGCCAATCATCAATACTTCATCCGTATTTTCTATTTTGTTCGTCTTCAATACATAATCAAGCACCTGAATTTTAGTTATGCGGCTGCCGTCCGTCAGTGAACCGCCGATAAAATCAAAGTACTTTTCCAAATCATGCTGCGCCAAAATATTATGAGCGAATTTTTCCGGCTTGGAAGTAGCCACCATGAGAAATTTGCCCTGCGCCTTTAACTTTTGCAATACACTGTCAATACCTGCATACATTTCATTTTCCAGAATACCTTTCGTTTCATAGTATTCACGGAAAAACTTCACGGCTTCCATGCTCTTTTCCGCCGAAAATCCATAGCATTTGGCAAACTGCTGATTGAGCGGCGGACCGACAAACGTTCTAAGCTGTGCTTCATTTTCTTCTTCAATGCCGTATTTTCGCAGTGCATATTTCACACCTTTTATAATACCAGCACCGGAATCAATCAATGTCCCATCCAAATCGAACAGTATATATTTAAAATTACTCACTATTACTCTTTCCTTCCGTTTTTGGGTATAAAAAAACGCCGCTGTAAAAGCGACGTGTAATTTCAAATGGCAGGGGTAGCTGGACTCGAACCAACGCATGCGGGATTCAGAGACCCGTGCCTTACCAACTTGGCGATACCCCTGTGTCTTGCTGACTTTTAATATTATATTAGCCTTAAGCGATTTTGTCAATACCTAAATTAAAAATTTTTAACAAATACGCGGAATTTGTTCTCCCTGCGGCATATCAACAATGCGAATTCCGCCGACAGCCGTTCTAAGACCGACTTCGCCGACAGCTTTATCTATTACTCTGCCGATTACGCAGGCATGTCTGCCGTATTCATATTTGTGCATGACGGACAATACTTTTTCCGTATCCTCATCATTCACGAAAGCGATTAGTTTGCCCTCGTTCGCCAGATACAGCGGGTCAAATCCCAGAATATCGCAAAAGCCGCGCACTTCCTCCCGCACAGGAATTGCTTCTTCCTCCAAAAGTATGCCGACGCGCGCCTGCGAAGCTATTTCATTGAGCACTGCCGCCGTGCCGCCGCGTGTCGGGTCGCGCAGTACGGCGATATGCGGAGCTACGGTAAGCATTTCCTGCACCATATGATTGAGCGGCGCACAGTCTGTCTTTACCGTTTCCGGCAAGGTGAGATTATGGCGCGATGCCATTATCGTAGCGGCATGGTCGCCCAGATAACCGCTGACGATGATATTCTGTCCTGCTTTTGCATTGAGCGGCGAAATATCCGTACCGTCTATGCGCTCGCCGATACCTGCCGTATTGATGAAAATTCCGTCAGCCATTCCTTTATTCACGACTTTCGTATCGCCCGTAACGATATACACACCGGCTTCATCTGCCGCCCGGCGCATTGTATTCACAATTTGGCGCAAATCGCTGAGCGCAAATCCTTCTTCGATTATCATGCCTACGGAAATGTATTTCGGCACTGCTCCCGTCATAGCCAGGTCGTTTACCGTGCCGCATACTGCCAGTTTGCCGATATTGCCGCCAGAAAAAAACAGCGGCTTAACTACGTACGAATCCGTAGTAAAAGCAATTTTCCCCGTCGTTAAGTCCAATTTCGCGCCGTCGTGCATTTCTCTGAGATACTCATTGTCAAACGCCGGCAGCAGTATTTTTTCCATAAGCTCATGACCTGCCGCACCACCGCTGCCGTGCGCCATAGTTATTACCTCGTCCAGCAAAAAATTCACCACCTATTCAACCATTCAATCTATTCAAAATGAAAAGTTCTTGCACCGTATTTATACCATGCAGCGCATGTTCCCTCTACCGATACCATGCAGGAACCGACTGCGTGATTTGGCGTGCAGACCTTGCCGAACAGCGGGCACTGCGTCGGTTTTACCAGACCTTTCAATACCTCGCCGCAGCGGCAGCCTGCCGGTTCTTTGGAAATTTCTTTTTCTACCGGAAGCATTTTCCGTGCGTCAAATTCAGCAAAATCGTCATTGATATCGAACCCGGATTTTTTTATCGTTCCCAGCCCGCGCCAATCAGCATCAGCCAGTTTGTACACCGTCTGCATTATTTTCTGCGCCTGAATATTTCCTTCATCTTTGACGACGCGCCTGTACTGATTTTCTATCTGTGCTCTTTCTTCATGCCGCTGTTTTGCCAGCATGTAAATCGAGCTCAAGATATCGAGCGGCTCAAAGCCGGCGATGACCGACGGCAGATGATACCTGTCTGCGATGAATTCAAATGGTTTTCTGCCTGTAATAACACAGACATGACCCGGCAGTAAAAAACCGTCCACTTTTATATCATGGCCGCCTAAAAGCGCATTTACGGCAGGATATGTCAGTTTATGCGCTGTCAGTACATAGAAATTCTTTATATTCTGCGCTTTAGCCGTAAGTATCGTAGCCGCCGCCGTCGGCGAGGTAGTTTCAAAACCGACCGCCAGAAAAATAACTTTTTTTGTTGGATTGTCCTTCGCTATCTGCAGGCTGTCCAGCGGCGAATACACAATCCGCACATCATAGCCTTCCGCTTTTACGCTGTTTAGACTGGAACTCGTCCCCGGCACTTTGAGCATATCACCGAATGTCGCGATAATCACGTCTTTCTGACGCGCATAGGCGATAGCCGTATCGAGGTAATCATTCGGCGTAACACATACGGGACAGCCCGGACCGCTTACAAGCTCCACTTTTTCCGGCAGGAGCTGACGGATGCCGGCGCGGAAAATGGCGACCGTGTGCGTGCCGCATACTTCCATAAAGCGCACCGGCTTTTCAATCAGTCTATCTATCTCTTTAAGAAAAAAGTCCGCCGCCTGTTTTGTTTCCTTTGCTGTCAACATCATCAGGATAAAGCACCTCTTTCAATAATTCGCTTGTAATGCGCGCTTCCTCTTCATCTATAACCTGAATGGCAAAACCGGCATGCATTAAAATATAATCGCCTTCTTTCGCCTCCGGCAAAAGCATCATGCTGATATCGCGGCGGATGCCTTCCACTTCCACCGTAGCCATCATGTCCTTTTTTTCAATTATTTTAGCAGGAACTGCTAAGCACATCGTCCTGCCTCCTCTCACAAATTTATCAGTCCTTTTTTGTACCGCGCCAGAGCGACAGCCGCCTGTCCTAAAGATATGCCGCCGTCGTTTACGGGGACTTTTTCATTGATATATACGCTGAACTTATCGGCAAGCTGTGCGTAAATCAAATTCATCAGTGTTATATTCTGGCATACGCCGCCGCTCAGTGCCACTGTTTTTATGCCTGTAGTACGGCTGATTTTTTTTACCATATTGCATACGGCCTGTGCCATCGTCAAATGAAACGACTGCGCCGCATAACTTACGCCTTTAAGCTGTTTTACGTCATACAGAGCTTTATACGCCTGTTTAAAGTCCAATATATCCTGCCCGCCGTCAACGTAAATTTCGTAAGGCAGAATTTCGCCGGTACTGCCGTATGCCATACGCTCCAGCTCGATAGCCGCCTGTCCTTCGTAATTTATTTTATGGCGGATGCCCAACAGCGCCGATACCGTATCAAACACTCGGCCGGCACCTGAAGACAGCGGCGAATTAAGCCCCGCCTTTGCCGCCTGCACGAGCAGCTGCCAGTTATTCTGCAACAGTTCCGGATATTTTTCCGCCAACTGTTCGCCGTATATTTCATATGCCTGATAAAGCGCCAGCCGCCACGGTTCCTTCACGGCTTTTGCGCCGCCCGGCAGCGGCATATAAGCAAAATGACCGACTCTTTCATACCCTGTCAAATCGGCTACCATAAATTCGCCGCCCCAGATATGACCGTCTGCGCCGTAGCCGGTGCCGTCCAGCGCCACGCCGATGACTTTATCAGACAAATTATGTTCAGCCAGAACAGAAGCAATATGGGCATGATGATGCTGCACTTCCACCAACGGCAAATTCTGCTCTTTAGCATACTTTGTCGAAAAATATTCCGGGTGCATATCACAGGCGATTAAATCCGGCTTAATATCGAACAATCGTTTAAACAGCTGCACGCTTTCCCTGTAAGCATCATTGACTGCCATATTTTCCAAATCGCCGATATGCTGACTCAAAAAAGCTCTGTCGTGCTTTGTCAGGCAGAATGTGTTTTTCAGCTCCGACCCGCAGGCTAAAACGCTGATACCGCTTTTCAGACGGCCAAGATTGACAGGAGCCGGTGCAAAACCGCGGCTGCGGCGGATTATCATCTGCCTATCGCGAAATACGCGCACGACAGAATCGTCTACGCGCGTATTAATTATGCGGTTATGCACCAGTTTGTAATCGGCAATTTCCCTTAAATGCGAAAAAACGTCCTCATCGCGGTATACAATCGGCTCGTCGCTCAGATTGGCACTCGTCATTACGAATACGTCATCATCGTGCAGAAGCAGACAGTGCACCGGCGCATATGCCAGCATCACACCCAGATACGCATTATGCGGTGCTACCTCCTGCGCCAGATTGTACTCTTCTGATTTATGGAGCAGTACAATTGGCGCCACTGCCGACGTCAACAGTTTTTCTTCCCGGCTGCTTACACAGCACAGTTTTTTTATCGCTTCCATATTTGCCGCCATTACGGCAAACGGCTTGTCCTCGCGGATTTTCCGCCGCCTTAACGTTGCCACCGCTTCAGCGTTAAAAGCATCGCAGGCAAGATGATAGCCGCCAATGCCTTTAACCGCCACGATAGCGCCCTGTTTGATTAAATCGTGCGCTTTAGCGATAACATCGTCGCAAATTATTTCCGTCTCGCCGAATAAACGGTATTGCGGCCCGCAATCGGCGCACGCATTCGGCTGAGCATGAAACCGTCTGTCCAGCGGACTGTCGTATTCCGTCTGGCATTTTCCGCACATAATAAAATCCTGCATCGTTGTATTTTGGCGGTCATACGGCACATCGCACACAATGGAAAAACGTGGCCCGCAGTTAGTGCAGTTCGTAAACGCATAATTATATCTTCTATCGTTTTTATCTTTTATTTCACGGCGGCAATCGGCACAAATCGCCAAATCAGGTGAAATAAGCGTTTCACGTTCGACTGCCTGCGGACTGGGCTTTATAACAAAATCCGTCTCCTCGTTTTCAAACGGCAAATCAACTGTCGCTATCCTAGAAACGAAAGATGCCGGCGGCGCAAGCAGCCTTATATTTCGTATAAACTCATCCAGTTTTTCGCCCTGTGCCTCAATCAGCACGCCTTCACTGTCGTTTAATACATAGCCCGTCAGATTATTTTCCTTTGCCAGCCGGTAAACAAACGGACGAAAGCCTACGCCCTGCACAATGCCTGTTACACGTATTTTACACCGTTTTATTTCTGATACTGTGCTACCCATTTATCGACAACTTCCTTGGCTTTTTGCGCCACCTGCGGAATTTTCGCCGCTACGGCCGGCGTCAAATCGACTCCCATGGATACGACCTGCGGCTTTATACCCATTACGACGATTTCATCCACAGGATTATCCGTGAGCTTCAATACGGCCAGCATATCATTCACACCCAAATCATGCACGGACATTTTATTTTTAAAGTAGGCATTGAGCTCATCACCCGTAAACTGGTAAAAATCGCCCACATTTCCGTCAATATCCATCGCATCGATAAACAGCAATTTTTTCGTTCCGGCGATATACGGCATTAAATCCATGCCGAGCGTTCCGCCGTCGATAATCTGCACGCACTCCGGATAATTCGTAATTTGCTGCAGATATTCGGCGCATCTCACACCGAAGCCTTCATCCTGCATGATGATATTGCCGATACCTACAACTGAAATATCTGCCATCTTAAATTCCCCTATTCAAACGCTGTTGTTTTTTCTTAAATTCACTGCGGATAAAATCGCACCATTTATCTACGCCCTGCCCGCTCGAAGCTGCCGTTTCCATGATTTCCAGCTGCGGATGAATACATTTCAAATCATGTTTGGCGCTTTCCATATCAAAATTGGTAAACGGCAGAATATCTACTTTATTTAAAATAGCCGCCTGCGACTCTTTAAAGATAATCGGGTATTTAAGCGGCTTGTCATCACCTTCCGTGATGCTCAGCACCGTAACTTTCATATCTTCGCCCACGACAAATTCCGCTGGGCAGACGAGATTGCCCACATTTTCAATAATCACCACATCGAGATTTGCCAAATCCAAATCGCCTAAAACATCCTTGACCATAGGCGCATCAAGATGACAGCCGCCGTTTGTATTAATCTGAATTACCGGCACATTATGCTGAGCAATCCTGTCGGCATCCTTATCCGTAAACAAGTCGCCTTCAATTACCGCCAGACGTAAATCATCTTTCAGATTGGCAATCGTTTTTTCCAGCAAAGTCGTTTTGCCCGACCCCGGCGAACCGAGCAGATTTATCGCCAGTACGCCGTTCTTGTCGAACAAAGCTTTATTTTCACTCGCTATCATATCATTTCTGCCAAGAATATCTTGCATTACAGGTATATCCATTATTCCGCCTCCAAAGACTCGACTCGAAGCTCCCGTCCCGATACAATCTCCATGCGCAGAGATTTACAGTTCGGACAGGTAAAATTGTATCTTTCAATTTTAGTCTCGTTTCCGCAATCCAAGCATCTTGCCACGAGCGGAATATGCTTCAACACAAGTTTCGCTCCTTGCGCTTTCGTGCCTTTAGACAGTGAGTCAAAGCAAAATTCCAAAGACTCCGGCACGACACCCGTCATCTCACCGACTAAAATCGAAATTTCCGTAACTTTTTTCGCTTCGTTTTTATCCGCATAGCCGAGGACAATATCCAAAATGCCCTCCGCCAATGCCATTTCATGCATAATAACAATAACAAAACAGCCGGGAGGTTAACCCGGCTGTTTAATTCTCCTTATAACAGTGCAGTCAGACCGCGCTGAGCAAATTCAGCAGTCAACTGAGTCAGCGGTGTTTTTGCAGGATTGTAATTAATCGTGGTTTCACCGTTATGCGCATGAATATGAACATTATACACGCCAGGAAGACCAAGCAGGGATTCTTTGATTTCCCTTGCGTTTTCCTTCGTATAACCTTCAACTTTAAATCTTAATTTATTACCCTTGCCGCCGAAAAGGCAGCCGCAAGTAAGACACATTAACTTAACACCTCTTTAGTCTTCGGCAATCTTACCGTTTTTATCCTTGAGGTCATCAATATCAGCCGGAATGTGCGCCAGCGTTTTGGCACCGGAAAACATACTGCCTGCTTCGCCTTCACGTTCCATGAGGTCGGCTCTGAATACCATGTAAACGTGACCCATAGCAAAGAAGATAATAAACCAGGCAAAATAATGATGAACCCAATGGAAAATCATTTCACCGTACATACCAATGGACCAGCCGAAGATAGTCGCCGGAAGGCCTGTCGGGTTCGGCATGAAGTACATAGCAAAACCGGTCACGATTTCCACCAGAACCATTACGTACAGTGCCAAATACGAACCGCGCGCCAACGGATTGCGCAGATACGGTTTATGCGTGTATTTAAGCAGGCTGTAGTGCATGCCGACTTCCACCATTTCTTCCATGTATTTCGTCGTCCAGAATTTCGGCAACAGACGGTCGCCGCGGTTGATTATCCAGCCGTAAATACGCAGTACAAACGATGCAGTGAAAATAAATCCCAGCAGAAAATGCACATTGCGCACCAAATCCACGGATAAGCGCCAGTCAGCCAGCGCCGGTTCCATGCCCGGGCCGCCAGAAACAGGGTTCATAATCCAAAGACCGGTTACAAACAGACCGGCAATGCACCATACCATAATCCAGTGGAATATTCTCAGAAACGGGCTGAAAATATAGTACTTGCGCAGCTGTCCTTTCGGATGAATTAATTTTACTTTAGCCATTCAAACCACCCCTAATATAAGGGTCAGTATTAACTGTTGTTATTGTTCTTCCCTTCGCATCATATAAGTGAGTAGCACAAGCTATACACGGGTCAAAGGAGCGTACAGCTCTAACGATTTCCAGCGGTTTTTCCGGAATTTTAACGACTGTTTCCATCATAGTACGTTCAAAGGCGCCGCGTCCTGCCACTTCGTCGCGCGGACATGCATTCCATGTCGTCGGAACTACAGCCTGGTAATTACTGCATTTGCCGTCTTTAATGGCTACCCAATGGCTGAGAGCACCGCGCGGAGCTTCATACAGGCCTACGCCTTTTACTTCTTCCGTCGGCCATGTGGAAGGTTTCCATTTCGTAACATCAGCCGTATCCGTATCACCAGCGCTGATATTTTTAACGAGTTTATCAAAGAAATACTTATTCATGCAAGCATTAAGCTGAGCATCCAAGCCGCGCGTTACAGTACGGCCGAGCGTGGACAATAGCCATCTTTCCGGAGCTACGTTGAGCAGACGGGAAATAGCATCCACCTGGTCAACCATCATTTTTTCCGCCCAGTTCGGCTGAATAAGGTTCTGTTTAACTTTTGTATAAATAATAATGTAACGAGCAAGCGGACCAACTTCTGCCGTTTTGCCGCGCCACATCGGAGTTTTAATCCAGGAATATTTACCCTGTTCATCGAGCTGCTGCCAATGGCTCTTATTGCCGCTCTTATCGCCGGTATATTCAGCTTCGGATTTTCCGTCCCAAGGATGGAGAGCTTCGCCGTCTTTATACCAGGAATGCGTTGTCGTTTCCGTCAATACTTCCGGGTCTTTCAAATCATCGGAGGTAATGTCGGTTACTTTAGCATTCATAACGCCGTTTTTGAAGTTTTCCACTACGGCATTGCAGCGTACCATAATCTGGCTGAACCATTCGCCGTTGCCGTTAGCTACACCTGCAAACGGTTCTTCTGGGAATGCGCCGAAACCGAGCACACGGTCGCCGGCAAGTCCGCCGCCGTCCAAAGCCGCGCCTTTCTGCGCACAGATATGGCCGATAGCCAGCAGGTCAGGCAGATAGAAATTGTTTACCAAATCCATGCTCAGTCTGATGGATGTATCAACAGCAGCAAGTCTCTGGCTGTTTACCGGCGCATTCATTTCATCCATGGAGATAGCGCACGGCATACCACCGACTACATAGTGCGGATGCGGGTTCTTACCGCCGAAAATAACATGCGGAATGACAACTTCACGCTGTTTATCGAGCATATTGAGATAATGAGCCACCGCCATTAAATGAACTTCCGGCGGAAGAAGCTGATAATCAGGATGGTCCCACCAGTTGGCAGCGAAAATACCGAGCTGTCCGCCGCTTACAAGTGCCTGTACTTTATCTTTAACAGCCTGGAAATATGCCGGTGTTGCCTTCGGGAATTCTTTCGGATATGCCGAAAAATCATAATCCATAGGGCCTGCAAACGGTAATTTATAATTTGCCAGTACTGTGTTCTGCAGATTTGCCGTAGCTGTTGCATCCGCCTTGAGCGCTTCAATCGGGCTTACCCAGTCCAGCGCATGCAGATGATAAAAATGCACTAAATGGTCATGTACCGTAAGTGTAGCCGCCATGATATTGCGGATGTAGTTGGCATTCTTCGGTATTTTAATACCGAGTGCATCTTCAACGGCACGAACGCAGCCGAGTGAGTGAGAGCTTGTGCAAACACCGCAGATACGCTGAATATATGCCCATAAATCGCGCGGGTCGCGATTTTTTGCAATTACTTCCAGCCCTCTCCATGCCGTACCGCTGGAGATTGCGTCTGTTACTTGATTTCCTTGTACTTCAATTTCAACACGCAGATGACCTTCAATGCGTGTTACCGGGTCTACTACTATATGTGGCATTATTCATCAACCGTCCTTTCTGTCACTGTTTTTTTCAGCTGCATCTCTTTTCTTCTTCTGAATAGCCGATGTAGCTGCATGACCTGCTATGCCGACAGCCATAGCACCGAGAGCTACGGCACCAAGCGTATCCACATTGCCGAGGCCCAGGAGATTTGCGCCCGGAACTTCCGGCATGCGTTCATAAAGCGGGTCTTCATCCCAGAAATTCTTATTCGTACAGCCGATACAGCTTGCACCGGACTGAACAGGATAGGAAAGACCGTTGTACCAGCGCAGATTACCGCAGGAACTGTATGTTTCCGGTCCGCGGCAGCCTAATTTATACAGACACCAGCCTGCTTTAGCACCTTTATCGTTAAAGTCTTCCGCAAACAATCCGGCATCAAAGAACGGACGGCGGTAGCACGTATCATGCAGACGATTGCCGAAGAACTGTTTCGGACGGCCTTCACTGTCGAGAGGCGGCAGTTTGCCGAACATCGCATAATGCGCAATAACGCCCGTCATTACTTCCGGAATTGGCGGGCAGCCCGGAACATTGACAATCGGTTTGTTGCCGATAATATTAGGTACGCCGGTGGATTGCGTCGGATTTGGACGAGCCGCCTGAATGCCTCCCCAGGCAGAGCAGGAACCGTAATTGATGATAGCCGCGCAGTGAGCAGCTGCTTCTTTGAGCTGGTCGATAAAGGCATGACCGCCTACCATGCAGTAGCCGGAATCAGCCAGAGCCGGTACAGCACCTTCTACAGCCAAAATATACTGTCCGTCATACGCTTTAATGATATCCTGCAAATGCTGTTCAAACGGCTGACCGCTTGCTGCTGCCAAAGTATCATCGTATTCAAGCGCAATCATGTTGAGCACGACATCGGAAGTCATCGGCGCACCCGAACGGATAAACGCCTCACTGCAACCGGTGCATTCATGACCGTGCAGCCATACAACGACCGGAAGTCTCTTCTCCGCAGCCTCCACAACGCTCGAAAGCATCGTAGGAGCAATTCCCAGCATTGCCGCCATCGCTGTGCATGCTTTGATAAAGGAACGTCGACTCATTCCTTTTTTCTGGTACATGTCCCAAATAGAACTATACTTTTCCACAATATCCCTCCTAGATAAATTAAAATACCAGACCTGTTTTCCGCCCATTAAAAAATGTACGCAAAAATAAATATTAGACCCAATATTTATATGAAATAATAAAAATATTATTTTTCCCTAAATAAAATTATATAAAACAAAGTATGTATAAAAAATTCATAATTTCTGACTATATTATTATATATTTTTTTTATTATTAATTGCCGTTATATAAAGTTTTCTTATACCTTGTATTATAGTTCTGTACTCGTTGTATCGTCAAGTTTTTTCCGCAATCAATGGCGTTTTTTCCGACGAAGTCTGCCGCCTACGATATCGCTCACCGGATTAATCGTAATAAAAGCCGCCTCGTCAATATCGAGCACAATACTTTTTAAACTGTCGATTTCCAGACGGGTCACAATGCAGTACAAAATCTTGCGCTTTTCTTTGGAATAACCGCCTTCGCCGTGCAGAAGCGTTACGCCTTTATCCATCTGCTTCATTAATTTATCGGTAATTTCATCGTGCTGCGACGTCACAATCATGACAGCGTACGTTTCTTCCAGCCCTTTTATCACCACGTCAATCATTTTGGAAATTACAAAATACGCAACGAGCGAATACATCGCTTTATCCCAGCCGAAAACAAAACTTGCGCTGCTCAATATGAACAGATTGATGAACATGACTATTTCGCCGACGGAAAAAACCGTTTTCCTGTCTGTTATGATTGCGACAATCTCCGTCCCGTCAAAAGAAGCCCCGTTGCGGATGACAATTCCCACACCGGCGCCCGTTATTATTCCGCCGAATACAGCCGCCAGAAAAAAGTCGTTCGTTACCGGCAGCACCGGCAGAAAAATATTCGACCAGAACGACAGGCAGATTACGGAAAAAGTCGTAGCTATCGCAAAATGCTTACCTATATATTTATAACCCAGAAATAAAAAAGGCAGGTTAATCACGATAAGAAACATACCAAATGGCAGACCCGTTACAGCACTGAGCATAATCGCAATACCGACAACGCCGCCGTCTATGATATTGTTCGGAATTAAAAAGATTTCCAGTCCTACCGCCGTTATAATCGCACCGATAAATAAATACAAATACTTTCTCAAATAAAAACTGATTTTTCTCTTCTTTGTTAAATTCTCATTAACCAATAATAAAACCTCTTTTCTTTACCCAAAAATTTAACTGTTATCTATTATTTATATTATACCATTAATAAATTATTTTTATAGATTTGTTTGTTATGAACGATTTTGATTGGCTTTTAAAAAATTTTATTAAAATACGTCATTTTATGATTGACTTTGACTGAATTTGAATGATATAATACAGATAAAGAGGTGAGAGATATGCTTACACAAGACCGCCATTCCACTATACTGAATTTATTAAAGAAACAATCCAGTGTCACTCTAACAGAACTGACAACACTCTTAAACACCTCCGAATCCACCATACGGCGCGATTTGACGGCTCTTGACAAAGCCGGAAAGCTACGCAAGGTTTACGGCGGTGCCACCAGTCTTGATTTCTACACAGCCACGGAAAAAGATGTGCAGACTAAACACGACCTGCAGATAACAGAAAAAAAACTGATTGCCCAAAAAGCAGCCGGCATGATTGAAAAAAACGACTTGATTTATCTCGATGCCGGTACGACGACCGAATTTATAATCGATTATCTGACGGAACGCGACGCCACTTATGTAACAAACGGCATTTACCATGCCGGCAAGCTCTCCGAACGCGGCTTCAACGTCATCATAATCGGCGGTCAGCTGAAAAAACTGACAGCGGCCGTAATCGGTACGACAGCTGTGGCTAATTTAAAACCGTACAATTTCACCAAAGGTTTTTTCGGCACGAACGGCATCAGCACTCAGGCCGGTTTTTCCACACCAGACCCCGTAGAAGCCTGCGTGAAGAAAACGGCTATGAAACACTGTCAAAAAGTTTTTGTCGTTGCCGACTCCACCAAATTCGACCAGATAACGCCGATAACATTCGCCAAATTGGAAGATGCCGTGATTATCACGGATATCTTAAAGGATAAAAGATATTTAGACTTCACAAATATTTTGGAGGTGCTTTAATTGATTTATACTGTAACATTCAATCCTGCAATCGATTATATTGTCCGCCTGGATAAATTCGTTGCCGGAGCCACCAACCGCGTAAATTACGAACAGGTTCTAGGCGGCGGAAAAGGTATCAATGTTTCCATCGTGCTGAAAAATCTCGGCATTGACAATACCGCCCTCGGTTTCATGTCCGGCTTTACCGGCAGGGAAATTCTCCGCCAGCTGCACAGCTTCGGCTGCCAAAGCGATTTTATCGAACTGCCGGACGGATTTTCCCGCATAAACGTAAAAATCAAAACAGCCGAACAGGAAACGGAAGTAAACGGACAGGGACCGGATATTCCTCAATCCGCTATTGACGAACTCTTTGCCAAACTCGACAAACTGACTGCCGGCGATACGCTCGTTCTTGCCGGCAGCATTCCGCAAAGCCTGCCTGACGACATCTACGAAAAAATCATGGCACGGCTGGAAAACCGTAATATAAACATCGTCGTAGACGCAACGAAAAAGCTTATGCTCAACGTCTTAAAATACCGTCCGTTCCTGATTAAACCGAACAATCATGAACTGGCTGAAATGTTCAACGTAACACTGTCCGGCCACGATGACATCATTTTCTACGCCAAAAAATTACAGAATATGGGCGCTAAAAACGTGCTTGTTTCCATGGGTAAAGACGGAGCCATCTTAGTCGACCAGAACGGCTCCACCGTTTATTCACCTGTTCCGAAAGGCAAACTCGTAAATTCCATCGGCGCAGGCGACTCCATGGTAGCCGGCTTTTTAACCGGTTATTATGAAACAGGCGATTTTAAACACGCTTTCTACATGGGCGTTGCTACAGGTTCCGCTTCCGCATTTTCGGAAAACCTCGCTACGCGTCCGGAAGTGGAAGCACTTCTAAAAACTCTTATTTAATAAAATAAAGGAGAGATTTACATCATGAAAATTACCGATATTTTAAAACCGGTCAGCATTCAGCTCAATGTTGCTCCGCCGAAAAGCAAAGTTGAAGCAATCAACATTCTGGCTGATTTAATGGAAAAAGGCGGCAATCTCAGCAATAAAGAAGAATATGTAAAAGCTGTAATCGCCCGCGAAGACAGCGGCTCTACCGGTCTGGGCGACGGCATCGCTACGCCGCACGCCAAAAGCAGCGCTGTCCGCGAAGCCGGTCTTGCTGCCATGGTCGTACCGCAGGGCATGGATTTTGCAGCACTCGACGGCAATCCGTCCCGCCTGTTCTTCATGATTGCAGCACCGAACAGTGCCAGCGACCTGCATGTACAACTTTTGAGCAAACTTGCCACCATGCTGATGGACCCTGATTTCAAAGACGCACTCATCAATGCCAAATCCGTTGACGAATTCCTTCAGTTGATAAACGAAAAAGAAGAAGGCAAATCCTCCGCCGAAGAAGCTCCTGCTGAAGCGGAAAAAACACCAGACGGTTATGAAGTTCTCGCCGTAACAGCCTGCCCGACAGGTATCGCTCATACGTATATGGCGGCTGAATCGCTTGAGCAGCATGCCAAACGCAAAAATATCTCTATTAAAGTGGAAACGAACGGTACAGGCGGCAGAAAAAATGTTCTGACGGACGAAGAAATCGCCAAAGCTAAATGTATCATCGTTGCCGCTGACAAAAACGTACCGATGGCGCGCTTCAACGGCAAACACGTTATCATCACCAAAGTTGCCAACGGTATCAATAAAGCCGATGAGCTTTTAGATAAAGCCATGGCGCAGGATGCCCCGATTTACCACCATTCCGGTAATGATGAAGAAGCTTCCGGCTCGGTGGAAGGTGAAAGCATCGGCCGCCAGATTTACAAACATCTGATGAACGGCGTATCGCATATGCTTCCGTTCGTTGTCGGCGGCGGTATCTTAATCGCCATTGCCTTTTTAGTCGACGTATACGACCCGGCAAATCCATCAAACTTCGGCTCTAATACGCCACTTGCTGCATTCTTCAAAAACGTCGGCGGTGTCTCCTTCGGTTTCATGCTTCCTGTACTTGCCGGTTTCATCGGTATGAGTATTGCTGACCGTCCGGGTCTCGTAGCCGGTTTTGTCGGCGGCGCTCTTGCCAACTCCGGCGGCTCCGGTTTCCTCGGCGCCCTCATTGCCGGTTTTGCCGCAGGCTACATCATCCTCGGTCTCAGAAAAGCTCTTAATTTCCTGCCAGCATCGCTTGACGGTATCAAAAATATTCTTTTATATCCTCTGCTCGGCGTATTCTTAATGGGTATTGCCATCACTTTCATCATCAACCCGCCTGTAAGCGCTATCAACACCTGGCTCGTTGAAACGTTAAAAGGCATGGACCCTAGCAGCCGTATCTTAATCGGTATCGTTGTCGGCGGCATGATGTCCATCGACATGGGCGGCCCGTTCAACAAAGCGGCTTATGTAACAGGTACTGCTCTTTTAGCTGATGGTGAATTCGGCGTTATGGCTTCCGTTATGGCCGGCGGTATGGTTCCTCCGATTGCCATCGCTCTTTGCACCACATTCTTCGGCAACCGCTTCACAGAAGCAGAAAGAAAATCCGGACCTACCAACTACATTATGGGTCTGTCCTTCATCACCGAAGGTGCTATTCCGTTCGCCGCAGCTGACCCTGCCCGCGTTATCCCTTCCTGCATCGTCGGTTCGGCTGTAGCCGGTGCTCTTTCCATGGCATTTGAATGCACACTGCGTGCTCCGCACGGCGGTATCTTCGTTGTTCCGACAATCGGCAATCCGCTCATGTATCTCGTAGCGATTGCAGCCGGTGCCGTAGTAAGCATGATTTTACTGGCAATCCTCAAAAAACCGTTAAATAAAAAACAATAATATATCTTAAAAATAAATGCAGGAGAACGTCTCCTGCATTTATTTTTTCTGCCTATACATTATATAAATTTCTCCAACTTGAAAAAATAGTTAATCTCCTATACAATGGTATTAGAGATTATCATTGTACCACTCTATTCTTATTTCAAAACAATATAAATTCATGATAAATATGCCATTTATCAGTAGCAGTAACAATGGTTCTATTCTTTCCATCATAGCTAAAATTTATATTTTAATAATTTTTTATTATTTTAAAATCATATTATAACAAAAACACTTTATATTATCATTTTATTTTATTAAACTTTTTATTATCATATAAACTAATGGAGGTAGTTGTTATTTTGGAAATTCGCATTACAAAAAATGATAATCTGAACGTCATTTCTTTAAACGGCAAACTTGACGTTTTCGGCTCCCAGCAAGCTAAAGAAGCAATCTTAGATAAAATGACTACTCAAGAAAATATTATTATAGATATGTCTCATTGTAATTTTGTTTCCAATTACGGTTTGTATTTATTGTCTGTTATTGCCGATAAAGCTAAATTATTAAATATAAATGCTATTTTTGTTTCTATTACCGATAAAATATCCGAAATATTTTATTTGACAGGCTTCACTGATACGATTACACTTGAACCAACAGTTGAAGATGCCATAAAAAAATATTCTCTGGTATCTTAAAAATATGACGAGGTGTAAACATGCCCTTAGACGTACTGCCTACTGATACGTATAAACAGTTTAAAATCAGACGCGGTTTCTTCCGCTTAAATGGTTCTACCATTTTACCCGGAGGTGTGAATTTTTCCATTTACTCCTCCGGTGCTACCAGTTGTGAATTAATCCTTTACAGAAACGGCGCTAAAGAACCCTTTGCCACTATTCCCTTCCCGAAAAATTACCGTTTGGGAAATGTGTTCGCTATGATTGTTTTTGATTTGGATTATGAAAATATTGAATACGGGTTCCGCATTGACGGCAAACACAATGTGCAGAGAGGAGATATCTACGACAAGAGCAAAATACTCCTCGACCCTTATGCCAAAATGATATCAGGACGCAACGAATGGGGCATTATGCCGGACAGAACCAATAACTTCCAATATCGTTCCAAAGTCGCCATCAATGACTTTGAACTGGAAACCGACCCGTCTATAACGACTTCGCAAAATGACCTCATTATTTACGAAGCTCATCTGCGCGGTTATACCAGACATGCCTCTTCCGGCGTAAAACATCCCGGAACGTATGCCGGTTTTATTGAAAAAATCCCTTATCTGAAAGAACTGGGCATCAACGCTGTAGAATTTCTGCCTATCTTTGAATTCGACGAAAACGAAGACGTGATAAATGATACCGTTCGTTATGACAGTAAGGGAAACCGTTTACTAAACTATTGGGGATACAATCCCATTTCATTTTTCGCGCCTAAGGCCAGCTACGCCGCCAGCGGCAAATATTCCATGCAGATTTATGAACTGAAAAATCTCATAAAGGAACTGCATAAAAACGGCATCCGTGTAATTCTCGATGTTGTTTTCAACCATACTGCCGAAGGCGATGAGAGAGGTCCGTATATTTCTTATAAGGGAATTGACAACAAAGCTTATTATATTCTCGGACCGAACGGTGAATACTACAATTTCAGCGGTTGCGGCAATACATTAAACTGCAACAATCCGATTGTCCGCCAAATGATTTTAAACTGCCTGCGCTATTGGATATCTGAATACCATATCGACGGTTTCCGATTTGACCTTGCCTCCATATTAGGACGCAATCAGGACGGTTCGCCGATGAGCAATCCGCCGCTTTTGGAACTGCTGGCATTTGACCCTTTGCTTACCAATACGCTTCTGATTGCGGAAGCCTGGGATGCCGGCGGATTATACCAGGTCGGCACCTTCCCGTCTTACGGACGCTGGGCTGAATGGAACGGCCATTACCGCGATGATGTCCGCCATTTTCTCCGAGGCGATTTGGGTTATGCCAAAGCCGTTGCCGCCCGCATTACTGGGTCAGAGGATATTTACAACCCTGCCCTCCGCGGCAATGCTTCAATAAACTTCATCACCTGTCATGACGGTTTTACATTATGGGATTTATTCTCCTATAATACGAAACACAATGAAGAAAACGGCTGGAACAACACAGATGGTACAAATGATAATATTAGTTGGAATTGCGGCGAAGAAGGAGCAACTTCCGACAAGGAAATCTTAAATCTGCGTTACAAAATGGTCCGCAATGCAGCCGCCATTTTATTATGCAGCATAGGAACGCCTATGATTTTAGCCGGAGATGAATTCTGCAACTCTCAGTTCGGCAACAACAATGCTTACTGTCAGGATAACGAAATATCGTGGCTTGACTGGTCCTTACTGGAGGAAAATAAAACCATATTCGAGTTTTATAAAAATCTGATTGCTTTCCGCAAACAGCATCCGATTTTCTCCCGCACCAGCGAAGATACGCCGAAGGATTATCCGGCAGTAAGTCTGCACGGTGTAGAACCTTGGAAATTCGATTACTCTTATACCAACAGAATTGTCTGCGTTCTGCTGACCGGCAAAACGGCCGAAGGCAAAGATGATTTTATCTATATTTGTATCAATTCCCATTGGGAGGACCACCGTATTCATCTTCCTGCTCTGCCTGGTAACCATCCGTGGAAACTCGTCATCAATACCGATTTTGGCGACAAAGCCTTTATTGATGAAGACAATCGCCCCGATGTTTACCATATCAGCATTTTACCTGCTCGTTCCGTTTTGGTGTATAATGCTGTAATCTAGTATATATAAAGGTGAAATATTATGGCACAAAAATTTTATATCTGTTCTCACTGCGGCAACATTATCGCTTTTGCTAAAAACAACGGCGTACCTGTTTTCTGCTGCGGTGAAAAAATGACGGAAATTGTTCCCGGCACTACTGACGCCGCTATTGAAAAACATGTTCCTGTTATCTCGCAGCAGGGCAATATCGTAACGGTTACAGTAGGCTCGGTGGAACATCCGATGATACCCGAACACTTTATCGAATGGATTTCGCTTGAAACGAATAAAGGCAATCAGCGTAAATTACTCAAACCGAATACAGCGCCAAAGGCTCAATTTGCTCTTCTCGATGGCGAAGAAGTAGTTGCAGCTTATGCTTACTGCAATCTCCACAGTCTTTGGAAATCCTAATGAAAATAAAAAGTACGTTCTCCCATTATGGAAAAGAACGTACTTTTTTTGTTTATTTTTTATAACCCGTTGCAAAATCAACCTGATTGATTAACTCTTTTCCCGCCAGAAAACGCATCAGATTTTCCTTTGCAATATTCACGATATTATCATGCGTCGCCGCCAGATGATACTGACCTGCCGTATGCGGCGTTATATGAATGTTTTCCGCCTGCCACATTGGGCTTTCCTTCGGCAGCGGTTCCGTTTCCGTAACATCGACGGCTGCTCCCGCCAAGTGGCCGCTTTCCACAGCTGCAATCAAATCATTTTCCACTACGGCACTGCCGCGTCCGCCGTTGACGAAAAATGCGCCTTTTTTCATCAAAGCAAATTTTTCTGCGTCGAATAAATGGTGCGTTGCCTTTGTTCCCGGCAGAATATTTACGACGACATCCGCCTGCGGCAGATATTCTGCCAGATTGTCGAGCGTTCCCAGTTCATCGACATAGTCCGGCTTAGCATTAATCCGTCTTTTTATGGCAATTACCTTGGCACCGAGCGCTTTTACTTTGCGGGCAAAATTACTGCCGATATCGCCCAGTCCCACGACCAATATGGTAGCATTGAAAATCGACGTTACTTCGCCTTCGTCGTGCCATAAATTCTGTTTCTGATTATCATGGTAGCGATACAGTTTTTTCTGCATCGCCATGAGCACTGCCAGCATATACTCCGACAGAGCCAGTCCGTATGCTCCCGTGGCATTCGTAAGCACCGTCTGCGGCGGCAACACGCCTTCGTCGCAGTAACCGTCCGTACCGGCACTGTTCAATTGCAGCCATTTCAATTCGGCAGCATATGCTAAAAGCTGCGGTTTTACATTCCCGATAATCGCCTGAACATTCGCCACCTGCTCTTTGTCCGGCTGCCGTTCATAAATGAAATTCACCTGCGGAAAATTTTCTTGCATAAGCTGTTTGTGCTTTTCCTTAAACGGCATTACTACTAATACATTCATCATCTATATCACCTCGAATACGTTATAGACCTTCAAAAAACGCCCGCACGAGAAATTCCAATGAGCGCTGGTCGATTTTGCCCATCGTTTCGCGTGCCGAGTGCATGGCAAGTATCGGCGCGCCGATATCAAGCGTCCGCATGGTCAAAAGTGCCGACGCTATCGAACCGATTGTCGAGCCGCCGGCAATATCTGAACGGTTCACATACAGTTGATAGTCTATTTTATATCTGTCACAGATTGATTTTATTACGGCAACGGCTTCCGCGTCGCCTGCATATGACTGACTGGCTGCCGTCTTTATGGCGACGCCGTGATTTAATATCGGCTTATTCGTTATATCGTTTTTCTCCGGATAATTCGGATGCAGTGCATGCGCCACATCTACGGAAAGCATGAAGCTTTTTGCCAAATCCGCCAGAAAAGCCGCGCGCGAATAACCGCATGCCTGATAAATCCGTTCCAGCACGTTTGCCAAAAGAAGCGATGCACCGCCCTGCTTCGTTCTGCTGCCTACCTCTTCATTGTCAAACAGCACAATCACATCCAGCCCCGTTTTGCGCTTATCCGCCACTATTCCTTCCACACATGCTTTCACCGAAGTCAGATTATCTAAGCGCGGCGCGGAAATAAATTCACTGTTGAAACCGAGATAGCAAGGATTTTCCGCCTGATAAACGGTCAAATCATAGCTTAAAACAGCCTCCTTTTCACAGTGTATCTGCTGGGACAATAATGACAATAAACAATCTCTGTCAGCCATTTCATCCGTATGCATAAATGCCAGCGGCAGCATTTCCTTCTGTTTATTCAGCGCCTTGCCCGTATTTATTGTTCTATCCATATGAACGGCCAAATTCGGCACCGTCAATAGCGGTCTTTTAAAATCAATAAATTCCACTTTAGGATTAAAAACATCTTCACTTTTCAATACTACTTTACCTGCCAGTGAAAGCGGTCTGTCGAGCCACGTATTTAAAATCATACCGCCGTAAACTTCGGCATTCAGTTTTCCGTAGCCGTCCTGGAGGACCTGTGCTTTCGGCTTTAATTTCAAACACGGAAAATCCGTATGCGATACAGCAATGCGCATACCGTCGCGCAAATTCTGATGCGGTATGAACGCAATCAGCGTACTGTCGTACACTTTTACGAAATATTTCTGCTCCGCATTGAGCTGCCAGTCATCACTTAAATTCAAATTGACAAAGTGATTGCGCAATAAATAATTCTGCGCTGTAAGCACTGCATGGTATGCTGATGTCGAGCTGTTTATGAAATTCAGCAGCGAACCCGTATAACTCATAATATCATCTCCGTACAAAATATAAACTATTATACTATCCGTTGTGCTAGTAAAGCATCGAGCCTGCATGAGCAGTATAATAGTTTATATTCGTTCGATGTTGTCACTTAACCTCACTAAATATAAACTATTATACTGCTCTAAAAAATCAACCAGCATCATAAGTTGTTATTATAATTTTACTACAATTGCAGACGAAAAAAAAAGACACAATCAAATGACTGTGTCTTTTCAATCCTATCTATTCAAATTATTTACCGAAATAGCGTTTTAAGAGGCCGTTGAAGCCGCAACCATGACGAGCTTCGTCTTTAGCCATTTCATGAACTGTATCATGAACTGCATCGAGACCGAGTTCTTTTGCCAGTGTAGCAAGTTCTTTTTTACCAGCGCAAGCACCGTGTTCAGCAGCAACACGAAGTTCAAGATTTTTCTTAGTGCTGTCAGTTACAACTTCGCCGAGAAGTTCAGCAAATTTTGCAGCATGTTCAGCTTCTTCAAAAGCATAGCGTTTGTAAGCTTCAGCAATTTCCGGATAGCCTTCACGTTCAGCAACGCGGCTCATAGCGAGATACATACCAACTTCTGTGCATTCGCCAGTGAAGTTCTGCTGCAGACCTTCGATAATGCGAGGGTCAGCGCCTTTAGCCACACCAACGCGATGTTCGTCAGCGAATACTAAATCGCCAGCTTGTTCAACGAATTTATCAGCCGGAGCTTTACAGATAGGGCACTGCGCCGGTGCGCTTTCGCCTTCATATACATAACCGCAAACACTGCAAACCCATTTTTTCATTCTAAATTCCTCCAATTTCTATATACACATTTGTTTTAACTCAATAACTGTTTCTTGTTATGGTTATATTATATGCGTTATTACGCTATAATACAAACATAAAAAATACCTGTTTTTCTTTTTTTTTCTCAATTATTCTCCTAAAATCTTCTTTATTCTTTCATTTTTATAATTTAAAATATTTTTTTATAAAATATTTTTTGTTTTTAATAATTATTATCAGTTATTTTTATGTTTTTACCAGAAATTTTCATTTTTATGCTAAATTTTCCGTCAAATATGATACAATTAGTTATATTAATTTGTATAGGAGGTTTTTTTATGATTGGTATTATAGTTACTGGTCATGGTAGATTTGCATCGGGACTGGCTTCTTCCATCGAAGTTATCGCCGGTAAACAGGATAAATTCGAAGCGATTGACTTTCCCGTCGGCTCTACAAATATGGACTTAGCTCAAGAATTAAAACAGGCGGTTGAAAAACTGGACTGTTCCGATATAATATTCTGCACTGATATCGCCGGCGGCACGCCGTTCAATCAATGCGTAATTTTATCCACTCATCTTGCCAACAGCAAAGTAATCAGCGGAACGAATATCCCTGTACTCTTAGAAGCGCTTTTCAGCAGAACAAACCAAAATGCTTCCTCTCTGGCGCAAATCCTCGTCGACAGCCACCAGTCGAGAATACAGGTTTTCCAGTCGCGTTCCAATGTAACCAATCTCACTAAATTAGCAGGTGGCTTCGGTGAATAAAATCGCTGTCAAAGCCGCCAAAATATTTACGGAAACTTCTATCGAATGTGAAAAATATCTACTGATTGAAGATGATAAATTCGCCGGATTGGTTGCCAAGGACAATCTTCCTTCCGATATAACCGTCAAAGATTTTTCCAACTTTCACATTCTGCCCGGCCTCATTGATACCCACATTCACGGAGCAGTGGGATACGATACGATGGACAGTACGCCGGAGGCTGTCCAAAATATCGGCGATTATCTGTTAAGTCAGGGGACTACCGCCTGGATGCCGACAACTGTAACTGCTCCGCTGGAAGATATCTACAATTCCATCGCCAACATCCGCACATGTCGGGAAAAATCAAACAGCGCCCGCATTCTCGGCATGTTTATCGAAGGGCCGTACATTACAGCCAAGCACAGAGGCGCTCATCCAGAAAAATATATTCGCGCTTTGAACAAAGATGAAATCACCGCCATGCACTCATCCGGCGTTATAAAATCCCTCATCATTGCACCGGAAAAAGAAAACGCCGTCGAGTTTACGGATTGGATGACCGGCAAATTAAATCTGAAAGTATCACTAGGACACAGCAGTGCTGATTATGCCGAAGCCTGCGCCTGCTTTGATGCCGGTGCTGATGCCAGCGTACATACATATTGCGCTATGGAGCAAATGCACCACCGCAGTCCCAATCTTTTAGGCGCATCTCTTATACGCGACGATGTCTATGCCGAATTAATTGCGGACGGCATACATGTCAGCCTGCCTGCAATAAAAATTCTCTTTAACTGCAAACCGAAAGATAAAGTCCTGCTTGTAAGCGATGCCATTCGCGGCACCGGTTTGCAGGACGGCCGCTATATGCTCGGCACTCTGCCGTTCAACATGAAAAACGGAATTGCCCGTCTGGATGACGGCAACCTCGCCGGCAGCAGCACCACCTTATTAAAAGAAGTGGCGCTTTTAATCGAAAAAGTCGGTATAAAACCTGTTGACGCCGTCAACGCGGCTTCGCTCAATCCTGCCAAACGGTTTAATCTGGATAAATATATCGGCAGTATCAAAAAAGGCAAGTATGCCGATTTCATCATCATCGACGAAAATTATACAGTACAGCAGACGTGGCAAAACGGCCAATGCGTATTTTCCCGCTGAAGATATAAAAGCATTTTCTTAATTTATTTTAAGGAAATGCTTTTTCTGTTGGCGGCGGCTTATCGTTTCTACTGGCACAATATGTGATTTTATATTATAATTAAGTATTAGATTTTTCGATTTTTATTTAAATGAAAGGATTTTATAATGACACATAATAAGCTACGTCCCTTGACCGAAAGTAGCCTACTTACTGCCATAACCGTGATTATTGCCATCGCCGGTCTGTACATTCCCTTTGTAATTTTATTTTGGACCCTGCCGATTACGATAATTACAGCCAAACATCATTTAAAATACGGTCTTGCCAGCGTTTTAATATCCGGCGTTTTATTGTGTATGTTCATGACGCCTGTTACGGCACTGCCGCTGATATTTTCGTCCGCACCGCTGGCTCTGACGCTGGGCGCCGGTTTTAATCTGAAGTGGTCAGCTGTAAAAATATTTGTCAGCAGCTTCATAGCTTCGCTGCTGGGCACTGCTTTATTTTTAATACTGACATTTTATCTGACAGGCATTAATATTTTCGTCGAACAGCTCGATGCCTTCAAAACGGCAATGCTCGATACGAATGAGATGTTTTCTTCCATGGGAGTAACTACCGAAGCAATGATAGATGCCAACAGGCAGACACAGAATATTATCGAGACTTTAGCACTCGTCCTGCCGATGCTGTTCATCTTCAACGCTTTGCTGAAACTGGTCATTAATTACATGGCGAGCTCTTTTCTGCTGAAAAGACTGGGCACGACCGATATCAACACGCTTCCGCCGTTTACACTGTGGCATTTTCCGAAAGTATTCGTTTATATATATGCCTTTTCCCTAATCGGTATGTATTGGGGAACGACGCGCGAAATCGCTTTGCTCTATCAGGTTTCCCTGAACATTTATCTTTGCGCCAATGTTATCGGTTTAATTCAGGGGCTGTCCGTCATCCGCTTTTTCTACAAACTGAAACAGTGGCCTACTGCTGTATGGATTTTTATAATTGCAATGATTTTTCTAAACATGATAATTGCTCAAATCGTTGCGCTCGCAGGTTTTTTTGATATGATATTCAATTATCGTGACAAAATAAAAACTGACCGTAATTAGGAGGCTTTTTCATGATTGGCAAATTATCCGTCTGGATAGATATTTGCGTGACAATGATAGCGTCTTTAGGCTTATTAATCGTACTTTTGCAGTACAACTGGTATATCTTCGGCGGCGGTGTCGTCTTATGGATATGCCTTATCCTGTACCTGAAGGAACGCTGCATTGAACGCCGTCACACATTGAGAAAATACTATGAAAACGTCGTCAAAAATGTAAATGAACTTTCCAATTTTGCGCTGGAAAAACTGCCGCAAGTCATCATGGTCATCAATAAGGACTCGCGTATCGAATGGTATAATCATGAATTCAAACGCTGGCTCAAGACCACGCCGGAAATCGGCTCGTTTATCTACGATTTGTGGCCGAACATGCCGCTCGACAAATTCTGGGGACGGGAAGGCAGCTGCGTTTTCTCGCAAAACGATAAATTCTACTGGGTAACGCACCGTCCGGTGGACAAAAGCGGAGAAAACACCGACTTAATGGCGCTGTACATCTATGACATCACCGAATACGAACGGTTCAAACTGGATACGGCCATGCGCACGCTCGTTTTCGGCTACATTCAGATTGATAATTACGATGATGTAATGCAGGGGCTCAGCGAGGCCAAACGGACTTCCATCCTGTTCGAAGTCAACAATCTGCTCGATAAATGGGCGCATAATCTCGGCATACTGCTGCGCCGTCTTTCCGACGATATGTACATCATCATGATGGAACGCCATGCTCTCGATTTGACCATCAGTGAAAAATTTGATATTCTCGACAAAATCCGCAATCTGCACGGCGATAACAAATATCCGATAACGCTCAGCGTCGGCCTCGTGCAGAGCCGCCCGAAAATCTCCATGGAGCAGCTCGGCGCTTTGGCTCAGTCGCACCTTGACCTGGCGCTGGGACGCGGCGGCGACCAGGTGGCCGTAGACCTTGACGGCAAAGTGCAGTTTTTCGGCGGCAAGGCCAAAGCGGTGGAAAAACACACGCGCGTTAAAGCCCGTGTCGTTGCTCATGCCGTTTATGAACGCATGGAAAATTCCGACGTCGTCTTCGTCATGGGTCATCACAATGAGGATTTCGACAGTCTCGGCGCCGCTATCGGCGTGGCTCACATGGCGCGCCAGCTCGGTAAACCCGTCTATATCATTTTAAGCGACATGAATGAAGGCGTGGATAAATTAATCACGCTGTGCAAAACGGAAAAAGTCTTTGAAAACCTGTTTATAACGGCAAAAGAAGCATTGGCCATGACGGCGCTGAACCCTGTACTGTTCGTCGTGGATACGCATATACCGTATCTGGTAGCGGGAGCCGATTTGCTCTCGTCCATCAATAACGTCATCGTCATCGACCATCACCGCCGTTCCGAAAATGTAATAAAAAATGCGCTGCTCATCTACATTGAACCGTATTCCTCCTCAACGAGCGAACTCGTCACGGAGCTTTTGATGTATTTCAATGAAAACGTCCAATTATCGCGCCTTGAAGCTACGGCGCTCTATTCCGGTATCGTCGTCGATACGAAAAATTTCCGTGTGAATACGGGCGTGCGTACATTCGACGCCGTGTCGTACCTGCGCCGCTGCGGAGCCGACCCGGAAGCTGTGCATTATCTGTTCCGCACCGACTATGAAGCCAATCTTGCTGAAGGCAAAGCCATTGCCAATTCGCATTTCTACAACGAAGGCCTGTTGGTGGCAGTATGTCCGGAAAGCACCGCCAATATTCAGGCTACCTCCGGCAAAATCGCTGATGACTTATTGGGAATTGAAAACGTGCGCGTCAGCATTGTGTTCTTCAAACTGAAAGACAATATAATCGGCGTCAGCGCCCGCTCCACCGGCGAAATCAACGTCCAGGTAATCATGGAAAAATTCGGCGGCGGCGGCCATCAGAATGTCGCCGGTACCCAGGTCAAAGACCGCGACCTGACAGATTTAAAAGCAGAAATAGTAAATACTACTCTAAAATACATGAAAGAGGTTGACGAAAATGAAAGTAATAATGCTGCAAGACCTTAAAAAAGTTGGTAAAAAAGGCGATATCATAGAAGTTGCCGAAGGATACGGCCGAAACTACCTAATCGCTAAAAAATATGCTGTAGAAGCAACTAAACAGAATTTAAACGAAGCCCGCGCCAAACAGAAATCAGCCGAACGCAAAAAACAGCAGGCAAATGACGAAGCCCGCCTCATGGCAGCTCAGCTGTCGCAGGTGGAAATCACCATTCCCGTAAGAGTGGGCGAAGGCAGTAAGTTATTCGGCTCCGTAACGAGCAAGGATATCGCCACCACGCTGAAGGAAAAACACAACATCGATATCGACAAACGCAAAATCGAAGTGAGAAATATCACCTGCCTCGGCGATTACACGGCTACCATCAAAGTTCATCCGGAAATCAGCACGAGCATAACAGTTCATGTCGTTGAAAAATAAGTGAGGCTGTAATGAGTATTTTTTCTCGTTTTTTCCAACATAAAAATAAACACAAACAAAAAAAGGCTGCTGTAACTATACAGCAGCCTAATATTTCCGCCAAAAAAGTTCCCAGCGAACCTACGCCTGTCGACCACGACATTGAAGCACTGTATTCCATACTGATAGATATGGAAGGGTCAGACCGGCTCGTATTAAAGGCGGGCAAATTGAATGCACTGAAACTGATGCGTTCGGAAAACCGTAATGAACGTGTACTGGCTCTGCAAAAAATCATCTATGAAAATCCTACGCTGGATAAAGTGCCGGCCGATGCGGAAATCGATGATTTAATCGCTGAAATGATGGAATACATGGCCAATCAGATGGCGCGCCGCTCACTGGAGGACCAGCTGGAAAAGCGCATTGCCGCCAAAATGGAAGAAAATCATCAGGATTATATCGAAGACATCCGTCAGCAGATTTTAAAAGAAGAAGTACGCGAAGTGGATACGCCGCAGGCCAAAGCAAAACTTGCCGAACTTGAAGCGAAAGACAAAATCCATTTGACGAAATCCGTCATGGAACTGTTGCGTCCGCAAAGCCTCAGTGAAATCGTAGGTCAGGAGCGCGCCATTCATGCGCTCAAAGCCAAACTCAGCTCACCGTATCCGCAGCACCTGCTCTTATACGGTCCGCCCGGCATCGGCAAGACGACGGCAGCCCGTCTCGTCTTGCAGGAAGCCTGCCGGCAGGCACATACACCGTTTCAACCGGACGCGCCGTTCGTCGAAACGGACGGCACCACCTTGCGCTACGACCCGCGCGGCATAACCAATCCGCTGCTCGGCTCCGTACACGACCCGATTTATCAGGGAGCTCGGCGTGACCTTGCCGACGGCGGCATTCCAGAGCCGAAACCCGGTCTTGTCACGGAAGCACATGGCGGCATTTTATTCATCGACGAAATAGGCGAACTGGATGAAATGCTGCAAAACAAACTCCTTAAAGTTCTGGAAGATAAGCGCGCCCGCTTCGACTCGGCCTACTACGACCCAACGGACGAAAACATTCCGACATATATCAGAAAACTGTTCGACGAAGGCGCACCGGCCGATTTCGTCCTAATCGGCGCCACCACGCGCGATGCCGGCTACATCAATCCCGCCTTGCGTTCGCGCTGTGCGGAAATCTATTTTGAACCGCTCACGCCGCAGCATATTCAGACAATCGTGCAAAATGCCGCCGTTAAATTAAATGCCCGCCTTGATGATAATGTCGCTCAGCTAATCAGCGAATATACGATTGAAGGACGCAAAGCCATAAATATCCTGGCCGATGCTTACAGCAACGCCCTTTCCCGCAGCGGCGACAATTTGGAAAACATTCTGATTACAGCAGAAGACATCTATACCGTAGCGCAGGTCAGCCGCCTCACGCCGTACATTACACAGAAAGCCTCCGACCGCACTGAAGTCGGCAGGATTTTTGGGCTGGGCGTTGCCGGTTTCATCGGCTCCGTCATTGAAATTGAAGCCGTAGCTTTCAAGGCCGCCGAAAAAGGCAAGGGCTCACTACGCTTCAATCAGACGGCCGGCTCCATGGCCAAAGACTCCGTATTCAACGCCGCTGCCGTCGTGCGCAAACTGACGGGCGAGGATATAAACGACTACGACATTCATATCAACATCATCGGCGGCGGCAATATCGACGGCCCGTCCGCTGGTACCGCCATCATGACGGCTATCGTCTCCGCCATTACCAACAGACCGATACGGCAGGACATCGCCATAACAGGAGAAATTTCCATTCAGGGAATGGTGCGTCCTGTCGGCGGTGTTTTTGAAAAAGCATACGGTGCGCGTCAGGCAGGCATAAAAACGCTCATCATCCCGTCGGAAAACGAGCAGGATATCCCGCCCGACCTGCACGGACTTGATGTTCACCCTGTAAAAACAGCACAGGAAGTATTGAATTTAGCTCTAGTTTAATTTAAGAGAGGTGATTTTTTTGGTCGACAGAATGCCTCCGCAAAATATCGAAGCTGAACAGGCCGTTTTAGGCGCCATGCTCATCTCCAAAGAAGCCATTGCCGAAGCTGCACAGATTTTAAATCCTGTCGATTTCTACCGGGAAGCACACCGCATCGTCTATGAAGCCATGCTCGATTTGTCCAACAAAAATCAGGCCGTAGACAATCTGACCGTCATCGAGCAGCTCAATAAAGCGGGACTGCTGGAAAAAGTCGGCGGTATCGCTTTCGTTACGGCTCTTGCCAATACGGTGCCGACTGCCGCCAACGTCATATTCTACGCCAAAATTGTCAAAGAAAAATCGCTGATGCGCCGCCTCATAAACACGGCGACAGCCATCGCCACCATGGGCTATGAGGACAGCGAAGATGCCGACACCATCATGGACAAGGCGGAAAAAATGATTTTGGAAATCGCTGCCAACCGCAAGACGAGCGATTTTACACCGATAAAGCAGATTGTAATCGATACCTTCAGCAAAATCGAAGGACTGTACGAATCAAAAGGCGGCCTTACGGGACTTTCCACCGGATTTAAAGACTTGGACCGCCTCACCACTGGTCTGCAGCCGTCCGATTTAATTCTCGTCGCAGCCCGCCCTAGTATGGGGAAAACGGCATTTACGTTAAATATTGCCTCCCATATCGCCATAAAGGAAAATAAGCCCGTCGCTTTCTTTTCGCTGGAAATGTCCAAAGAACAATTAATGCAGCGTATGCTCTGCGCCGAAGGGCTTATCGAATCGCAGCGGCTGCGCGTCGGCGACCTCGACGAGCAGGACTGGCAGAAGCTGATTGCCGCCGCCGACAAATTCTCCAAAGCGCCGCTTTACATCGACGATACGCCGGGCATAAGCATTATGGAACTGCGCTCCAAAGCACGCCGTCTGCAGCAGGAAAAAGGGCTGAGCCTTATCCTCATCGACTATCTGCAATTAATGCAGGGACGAAACAATAAAGGCAGCGACAACCGCCAGCAGGAAATCTCGGAAATTTCCCGTTCCTTAAAATCACTGGCGCGCGAACTGAACGTGCCGGTCATCGCCCTTTCCCAGCTGTCGCGTAGCGTGGAGTCGCGCCAGATAAAAAAGCCGATGCTCAGCGACTTGCGCGAGTCCGGCTCACTGGAACAGGACGCCGACATTGTCATGTTCCTCTACCGCGAAGATTACTACAATGCCGAAACGGAAAACAAGAATATAACAGACGTCATCATCGCCAAGCACCGCAACGGGCCGGTAGACAGTATCCAGCTGTTCTTTCATAAACAGTTTACAAAATTCGCCGACCTTTTACGCACGACTGACGACAATATGTGACAAACTGTCCGCTCACTGCCAAAATACCGGCGGTGAGCTTTTTTATTCGTGCCTTTTAATTGACACTAAAGCCTATATAATGCTATGATATGAAGGTAAAAGCTCCATAAAGATTTTACACAACAACTCAAATGCGGAAACTAGCATTCCATTTGAGTTCTTTTTGCTGTTATAAGTAGAAAATTTTAGCTGGTTTTAAATATGAGGAGGAAATTTTTAAATGATTGAACGCTATACCAATCCTGAAATGGGCAGAATTTGGACTCTCCAACACGAATTTGAAGTAATGCTCGAAGTTGAAATCACAGCTTGCGAAGCTATGGCTGAGCTCGGTCAAATTCCGGTTGAAGCTGCTAAAAACATTCGTGCTAAAGCAAAATTCGACTTAAACCGCGTTAAAGAAATTGAAAAAGTTACAAATCATGATATTATCGCATTCTTAACCAATGTTGCTGAATACGTTGGCGAAGACTCTAAATACATTCACAAAGGATTGACTTCCAGCGATGTAAAAGATACGGCACTCGGCATTATGATGAAAAAATCCGCCGAAATCATCCTGGATGACCTCGAAAAACTGCGCGACGTTCTGCTGCGTCAGGCGAAAAAATACAAACACACCGTTTGCATCGGCCGCACGCACGGCATTCATGCCGAACCGATGACTTTCGGACTGAAATTCGCTCTGTGGTATGACGAAGTATGCCGCAATATCGAACGCGTAAAACGCGCTAAAGAAGTCGTTGCCGTTGGTAAACTCTCCGGTGCAGTCGGCACTTATTCCAACATTGACCCTCGTATTGAAGAAATCACTTGCAAAAAGCTCGGCATCACGCCTGTAAAACTTGCAACTCAGGTTATCCAGCGTGACCGCCATGCAGAATATATGACAACGCTTGCCATCGTAGCCAGCACATTTGAAAAAATCGCGACGGAACTGCGCAATCTCCAGCGCACGGATATCCGCGAAGCGGAAGAATATTTCCAGCCGGGTCAGAAAGGCTCGTCCGCTATGCCGCACAAACGCAACCCTATCACAGGCGAACGCATCAGCGGTATGGCCCGTCTTGTACGCGGCAACGCCATCGCAGCTATGGAAGACATCACGCTCTGGCATGAACGCGACATCTCCCACTCCTCCGTTGAACGTGTAATCCTACCGGACAGCACTATTAACGTCGACTACTGCTGCCGCAAACTCACTAACCTTGTAGACAAATTACTCGTTTATCCGGATGCCATGATGGCAAACCTCAACAAAACAGGCGGCCTCATCTTCAGCCAGCGCATCATGCTCGCCGTTGTAAGCAAAGGCGTACTGCGCGAAGACGCTTACAAATGGGTGCAGAGAAACGCTATGGCTAGATGGCTCAAAGGCGAAGATTTCCGCACCAACGTGGAAAAAGACCCGGATATCACAAAATACCTCACTAAAGAAGAAATCGACAACTGCTTTGATTATAAATGGTTCTTACGCAATGTAGACATGATTATGGCTCGTTTCGGCATTGAATAACAAACAATAAAGCAAACAGAAAGGAAGTATTTTCATATGTCAACAGTCGTTGTAACCGGCACCCAATGGGGTGATGAAGGTAAAGGAAAAATCGTAGACTATCTGGCGGAAAAAGCCGATATCGTCGTACGCTATCAGGGCGGCAGCAATGCCGGTCATACCGTTTCCGTAGACGGTAAGGAATTCAAACAAAGACTCATGCCGTCGGGCATGCTTTACGATAACAAAATCTGCGTCATCGCCAACGGCGTAGCTTTCGACCCGGAAGTTATCCTTCAGGAAATGGAAGCTCTCAAAAAAGACGGCTACAGTGTTGACGGACTGAGAATTTCCAATCGTGCCCACGTTGTCATGCCGTATCACCGCCTCATGGACGGACTGGAAGAGGAAGACAAAGGCGAACTCAAAATCGGTACGACGAAACGCGGCATCGGTCCTTGCTATGTCGACCGCGACAACCGTATCGGCATCCGCGTATGCGACTTAATCGACAAGGATATTTTCTGTGAAAAACTGAAAACAGCGCTCGAGCTCAAAAACCGCGAACTTGTTAAAATCTACAATAAAGAACCGTTAAACTATGAAGAAATCCGCGATGAATATCTAGGCTATGCGGAAAAACTCAAAAAACACGTCATTGATACTTCCGCATTCTTGAACCGTGAAATCAAAGCCGGTAAAAAAGTAATGTTTGAAGGCGCACAGGCAACCATGCTCGATATCGACCACGGCACATACCCGTACGTTACGGCATCCCATCCGACAGCAGGCGGCGTCTGCTCCGGTGCCGGCGTAGGCCCGAACAAAATCGACAAAGTTGTCGGCATCGTCAAAGCATACTGCACCCGTGTCGGCGAAGGCCCGTTCCCGACGGAACAGCTCAATGAAATCGGCGACAAAATCCGCGACTGCGGCCATGAATACGGCACCGTTACCGGCCGTCCGCGCCGCACAGGCTGGCTCGATGCCTGCGTAGTCCGCTATGCAGGATATTTAAGCGGCATTGATTATATGGCCGTTACGCGCCTTGATATTCTCGATACATTCGACGAAATCAAAATGTGCACGGCATATAAATACAACGGCGAAATCCTCGACGAAATGCCGGCCAACCTCAATATTCTCGCTAAAGTTGAACCGGTCTACGAAACATTCGCTGGCTGGAAAACAGATATCAGCGGCATCAGAAAATATGAAGACCTGCCGGAAAATGCCCGTAAATACCTCGAAAGAATGGCTGAGGTTACAGGTATCGACCTCGGTTTCGTATCCGTCGGCCCGAACCGCGACCAGACCATTATTCTTCATGACGTATTTTAATTGACATACAGAAAAACCCGAAGATAAAACTCTTCGGGTTTTTTTATTTTATACTCTTAATACTCCTGATATATATTTCCACCAATCCGGCTGTTCACTCGCTCCCAAATGAGCATCAGTTATCTGCACCCAACCTTTCGTTTTATCCGGCAATTCAACTTCCAACCAGACATCAGCATTCCTACGTGAAGCAAAAAATGAAACTTCCCTTTTACCTCTGCTGGTATATACCATATCTTTTATTCCAGAATTATCATTTGAGAAATCTTTTTCATTTTTCATTTATATTCCTCACTGAACAATATTCTATCGGCGATAAAATTACTGTTTTCCCCATACGAGGATAAATATACACTTTAAAATCTATAATATTCATCATAGATTTATCATCTATTACCGGCGCACCTTCATTTATTATATTGGCTTTTGGTATAATACCAACTTTTTCACTTGCTAATGAAGGCTCTTTATAAACGGCTGTATTTCTTTCTGCGGCAATTTGCAGTGGCACGGAATTATCAATCACCAATCCGACATATTTTATATTAGCCGTTTCAATCACAAGTGGCGGCAACTCATCATTAGCCTGAGCACTCACCGTGCTAAAACTCAGCAAAATACCGAAACATAACAGCATAACCAATTTCTTAAACATACAATCACAGCCTTTCTTTTTCATCATAAATAGAATTCCTACTATCATTATATTCCCTATTTATTAGAAAATGATGAAAAACTGTTTTCATATTTCTATTTATCGATTTCTTTGTTTGTCAAAGAAATTGAAATAAAGAAAGTGCCGGTGCGGCACAATATAATATAAAGAGAATTAATTTCTTAATTTATCTTCATATTGCGCCGGGCAATTTTTCTTTGAGGGCACAAAGAAAAGTTGCCGAAAAAGAAAGTGCCTTAATTCGTGCGCAGACAAAAATTTAACATGAATGGCGATTTATAGTGTCAACAATTCAGATTTTAGTTCCTGCTGGAAACAAAAGGCACGAGCCAAATTCCAAATGTTTCGAGCCAGTTGTATCGTCTGTAATCTACGAGAGCTACGAAGGATTGCCCAGTGCAGCGATAGCGAAACGTTAAAAAATGTTTCTTTTTGGTTCGTTTTTCTTTGCGCCAAAAAAAAATGAACTATAAATAGAAATTTGTTTTAATTTGACATTTCAAAATCATTGTGCAAAAATATATGTGAATTATAGGGTTTATGGATTTTTAAGGAGGTTTTTATCTTGAAATTATTAAAAATCTTACTGACTGTACCATTTATAAGTCTTATTATGGCAAGACTTTATTATCCTTATATCTATTCATTCTCCATTTTGCCTCATAGAGAAAGTATTTTTCATTTGATATTATTATTCATGCCTTTATTATATATCCTTCTGCCGCTGGAAAAATTTTTTCAGCCTAAATCACGCATTATTTTTACGAAAATTATTGCCAGCTTTATATATTTCATTTGTTTATTTTCCTGTTTCGGTGATGTCGTATTTAAACAAGTAATTATCGCTCTTGTTTTAACTTTATTAATAGCGTATCTGTACTGCCCTGCTTTTTTGCGTTTCAAATTTTTAGATATAATCACAAGCATTATTCTTTGTCTTTTTATTATCGGAACAAGTGCATTTACGCTTTACATTCCGTTTCGCATGGCAAAAAATCGTTATATCGAAACGCATCAGTCTTATACAAAATATGTCGATATAATCCCTACTATAAAATACACTATTACTACGCAAAACGGCTATGATGAAAAAATTGCTGAGCATATGTCAGAAAAAATTTTTAAACAGCTCAATCAAAAAATACGCTATCCCCAATTAGACCATTTCGCTACATTGGAACTAACTGAACTGTATCAAAAGCAGGATGAAAACGACCCTTGTATTATCTACGTAGATACCCGCTCCATTAAATCTTTGGAAGATAAAAACAATAAACATATCTCCGGCGGTCAAGGCTATCAGCAGTTTACCGTTTTTCTCGAAAATAATACCTGGTATCTTATCGATTATATTGAGCCTGTTTCCAGTGATTGGCGATAATTAAACAATACTGTTCATAAATAAAATTTTTTCACGATAGGAGTGAACATTCATGAAAAAAATCCTTCTCATTTTCAGCTTATTACTTATACCCATAAATATCGTCTTTGCCAATTCTGCTACAGAGCACGGCACCAATGATATCTATGAAGATTTACTGCACAACAGATATTATCTCGCCTGGTATATGAATATAAACGATATCCTGCCCAAATACGATTTACAGCTGAAATCTTCCGAAGGCTCTGTTTCCGTATATACTTTATCTTCAACTCAAGATGAACCTTCTTTGACATTTTATTTTGATGAAGACAAATTATATACTGTTTCTTTGTATTTCAATAAACAGCTTAATCTGCAAAAACAGCAGTACAATAATTTTTCCAAATATTATGTCATAAAAAACGGTCTGAATAAAATATTGCCACTAGCTACAGTCATAACCAGTCCAGACGGCAATACCATTACATGGCAAAACCAGAAACCACCTCAGGCTGTATCTTCTGCTGCGCTCCCAAAAAGTAATCCGCCCTACCATTACATCTACAAGGATGTTTTGAATAACGACTTTCCTTTAGCATGGAATGATGACTTGACCAAAATAAACAACATCTACAACTTAAAATATTCCGGCTATGGCGGTAAATATTACAAATCATACGTATTACCGGTAACGGAAAAATATTCTCCTGATGAACCGTTCGTAATTTTATATATCTACAATGATAAATTGTACAAAATCGGTCTGTTTTTCGATAAAAAGACCAATTCCGCCAAACAACAGTATAATAACTTCACCAAATACTACCTTATACAGCGCAGTTTCACCAAAAATTTCGGCGAACCGACCGCTGTAACAAATGACGGAAAACTGACTGTATGGCAGGGCATAACAATTGATGAAAGCTCTGTGCAGGACATCATCGACGGCGTACCAACATTTTATGAAAAATACTTTAATTATTTGTATGAAACTCATCAAATATAATATTAAATAAAAAAGACCCGCAAAGCCGTTCATTCAGCTTGCAGGTCTTTTATTTTTATTCCGTTTGCGCACTTATTTTACTGCCCATTCTGTTCACTTTGCACTGCTGTCTTAATCTGCCGATACGTTTTATGCGCAATTTCAGCAGCATATTCATAAAGAATTTGACGAGCACACCGGTGGAAAATGCGGAAATAAGCGTGCCTTCACGAATGCCGAGCACTTCGCCGAAATAATACAGCGATAAAAGCGCCGCAACCGTAACAAGACTCCAATCGAAAATTACTTTCGTCCTGCCGAAATCGAGTTTCCACCTCGTAACAATCGCATAAACAAGTCCTTCACCCGGCAGCATTACCACGCGGCCCAAAAGTTCGCACGTTACACCGATGCCCATGGACAAACAGCCCAGAAGCAGCACGATTAAATGCTGATAATACGCCTGCGGAATAAGTCCCGCAAATATATACATGAAAAAATCAATAAATGCGCAGAAAATAAACGTCATCGGCACCTGCAAAATCTGCACCCGTTCAAAACGTTTGCCCAGAATAAGCGGCTGCAGTAAAAACATCATCGTACTGAATACAAAATTAAATTCACCCACGGTAAACGGAAATTCCAAACTCAAAATATACGGAATGCTGGAAATAGGCGACGTTCCGAGTGCCGATTTAATAATAAGCACAATACCAAGCGCCATAAATGTCAGCCCGATTAAAAACACCAAATATCTTTTCGCTACACTCATTAATTTTTCATCCTTTCTCAATAATTAACTACTTAATTATTCTAATTCCAAACAAGGATAAAAGTCAATATATTTCAGTTATTTATTTTTATATATTTATAGATTATATTTATTAACTTTATTATATTTTTTGTCAATTCAAGAAATAAAATACAGCTATACAAAAACGGGTCTTATCACTGTATGGATAAAACCCGTTTCTTTCATTTCATTAAATCATACTTGTTGTGCTAATTGATTTTTCAAAGCAGTATAATAGTTTATATTTAGTGAGGTTAAGTGACAACATCGAACGAATATAAACTATTATACTGCTAACTACAGGTTCGATGTTTTACCAGCACAACGGATTAAATCATTTAAATTTTTATGAGTTTGTACTGGCAGGTGCCAAGACCGATTTTTTCGGCATGGTCAAGACATACGTGCCAATTCGTATTCGGATGTGTATTGTGGAAATGGTCATGTTTTGCCGCTTCAATACTGTCTTTCAATATATTTTCGGCTAGTTCGGAACCGGCAATAACCGGTGCTTCATTGACGATATCGGCACATGCCTGGTCAACTGCAACCGGGTCGAAAGACGCCGCCATACCGAGGTTCGGCACGATTGGCATGTCGTTTTCTCCGTGACAGTCGCAGTTCGGCGATACATCAGTAATGATATTGATATGGAAATGCGGTCTGCCGTGCAGTATTGCCATAGCGTATTCCGCCATGCGGCAGTTTAACAAATCTTCCGCATTCCAGTTATTCGGGCTGATAGCGTCAAAATGGCACGCTCCGATGCAGCGGCCGCAGCCGACGCATTTATTCTGGTCAATGGTGCATTTTTTATCCGTGATAATCGGCGCGCCGTGAGCACAGATACGCGCACATGCACCGCAGCCGACGCATTTTTCCGCATCAACAGAAGGTTTGCCGTCGCAGTGCATTTCCATTTTGCCGGCACGCGAACCGCCGCCCATACCGATATTTTTGATAGCTCCGCCGAAGCCTGTCATTTCATGGCCTTTAAAATGCGATAAGTCGATAATGATATCCGCATCCATGAGCGCCTGACCGACTTTTGCTTCTTTCACGTATTCACCGTTCGGCACCGGCACGTATGCTTCATCCGTACCTTTAAGCCCGTCGGCAATAATAATCTGGCAGCCTGTCGTGAACGGACTGTAGCCGTTTTCATACGCTGCATCCATATGTTCCAGCGCATTTTTTCTGCGGCCTACGTATAACGTATTGCAGTCAGTCAAAAATGGTTTGCCGCCGCGCTCTTTTACAGCGTCAGCTACGACTTTAGCAAAATTCGGGCGAAGATATGCCAGATTGCCCGGTTCACCGAAGTGAATTTTAATTGCGACAAATTTATTTTTAAAATCAATCTTGTCGATACCGGCTTTAACCATTAAGCGGTTAAGCTTCTGCAATAAATTTTCCTTGCCCGGATATGCACGCATATCGGCAAAATAAACTTCAGCTTTTTCCATTATTATCTCTCCTTTTATATAACATATACAACTGCATTTATCATAACATAAAATAAAGCCGTTTTGCCATAGCTTTGCTATCATATCATTTAGAGTTCACTTTAAGTCAACAAAAAAAGGAACAGGCAGCTACCACCCATTCCTTCTCAAGCTATTCTACTTTTCTATCTGCTTTGTGCAAAACGCACACCGAATTCTTCACATGATTTCAAACCGCCTTCATCCGGTGCTTCGTTGATGATTAAACCCTTCTCGAACAAATCTGCACCGGCATTTTTTACCTGTTCTTCCCAGTTTTCCATCCATTCACCTGAACCCCAGCCGTAAGAGCCGAATAACGCTACCGATTTGCCGCGCAGCGAATTTTCCATTTCATCATAAACCGGCTGAAACTCGCTTTCTTCCAGAACTTCCGCTCCCATGGCAGGACAGCCTAGCATTATTCCGTCATAATCGCTGACGGAAGCGACATCAAAATCACTGACAAATATCAAATCACAAACAGCACCGGCTTTTTGCACGCCCTCTTTAACGGCATTTGCCATCGCTTCCGTATTACCGGAGCCGCTCCAAAATACAACTGCTATTTTTTTCATAAAAACCTCCTGATTATACAGCTTTCACTAATTCTTCTATGGACTGCCCGCGAAGCAGGCAGGAACAGTAACGGTCGCAGCATTCCGCATATTTAGCGAACAATTCCTCCGCCCGTTTCGTATCTGAATACACTTTCCACTGTCCGCACAGTTTAAAATGACGGCCGCTGTTTTCAATAAATCCTTTTACATCTTCCAGCGGATAACCTAAAAACACACCGATTTCGTGCGGAAAACCTTTTTGCAATGCCATTCTGACTTTCAGATGATGCAGATAACGGTTTAAATTTCTGCAATTCTCATACCCGTAAAAAGCCAGAAAATCCTGTACTTCCCTGTTTTTCAGCAACTGCTCTAGAGAATTTTTCCGGTAGATAAACAACAACAGCCAGTTTTCCGTTTCTGACAAAACGAAAAAATAAATGCCCTTGCATTCCATACAGATTTTATACTGCCTTAAAATACGCTGACAGTTCTTTATCCGTTTTTTGCTAAAAGAAATCAAACTGCCCGGTTTTATTCCTTCCAATGTCGGCGCACCATGAAAAGCCAACATTGTTTCTACATTGTCATATGCCCGCATAAGCATTACCTCATTTTAATTGATAATAATTATCACAAATGTAATTATATATTAATTGAGAAATATTTTCAATAAAAACTTTCATGAAAATAATATATAATTAAAGAAAAACTTTTATCTGTGGGTGATATTATGTATAAAAAACTGATTTTTACGTCCGAATTATCCAATGATGAAAAAGTGCAGGAAATTCTGCCGCTTTTAGTTCAAAAAAATTATGAAACAGAATTTAAAACATTAAACGAAGACTTCTCCCTTAACGAACCGGCTTCTACTCTGGTTATCGGCACCAATACCGACGAGAGCATACTGTGCAAAAACCTAAATATCTCTTTCGGTCTGGCAACGTGGCAATGCCAATCCTTTCGGCATATAAAGACCGATTATTATTTCCGCCAGCCGTACGATATTTTAAACCTCTTAACCAGCATTGAAGCGCCGTATAAAAACATGAAATGGCTCACTACGGCAATGGAGATGCAATTTATCGCCCAGGCGGGTCTTGCCTACACAAAAGACCGCTTCGACCATGAACGCTTCACCCGCCTCAGCGAAATGGCAGCGGAAATAATGGCGCAGTACACCGACCTGCCGAAAGAAAAAGTGCAGAATCTGTTCTGCAATGAAACGGGCTATCAGACACCGAAAATAGATACGCGCTCCGTAATTTTCCAAGATGATAAAATCCTGCTCGTCAAGGAAATCGACGGCCGCTGGTCCATGCCGGGCGGCTGGGTCGATGTCAATCAGTCCATTTGCGACAACATCATCAAAGAAGCCCGTGAAGAAGCAGGCCTTGATGTCGTGCCGACCCGCCTTGTCGCCATTCACGACCGCAACCGCCACAATACGCCGCTGTATGCTTACGGCATTGCCAAAGTTTTCATGCTCTGCGAAGTAATAGGCGGCCACTTCAGCCCGAATATCGAAACGAGCGAAAGCGCCTATTTCTCCCTCGACAATTTGCCACGTCTTTCCGTCGGCAAAAACACCGAAGAACAGATACGGCTCTGTTTTGCCGCCTATAAAGATAAAAACTGGATACCAGTTATTGACTAATTCTATGTTCATTTTTCTTTGCTTGTTTTTCTTTGCTTGCCAAAAAACTTGAGCCAAAGAAAGTGCCGGAAAGAAAGTGCCTTAGTTCGTAACTCATAAGAGATTTTCACTAAAAAAAAAGATTTAGATATAACGTTTAAAAACTCGCT
>JFBN01308327.1_pt1 | contig 46787 bp, 45 predicted proteins | sample 768741 | NCBI WGS metagenome assembly JFBN01 (sample SAMN01983846, study PRJNA193217) | chicken gut metagenome | biome: terrestrial biome; isolation source: ceca of Broiler chicken | host: Gallus gallus | place: United Kingdom: England | collected 2010-09-07
TACTTTACGGCACATGAGCATTGTATTGGGGGATATGGAATTAGCCAAGTTGGGGGAAGATGCACTAGCTCAAATCCGAAACCAGCAATTGGGATTTGTATTTCAGGATTTTTTATTGCTGGATGGTCTCACTGTCCGAGAAAATATTTTGCTGCCGGCCATCATCGGCGGAAATATCAACTCTCAGGTAGAAGAGCGGGCCAACCAACTGTGCCATGTGTTTGGCATTGATCATATCTGGGATAAATACCCGGCTGAGATTTCTGGCGGTGAGAAGCAGCGAACGGCTGTGGCTCGGGCTCTCATCAATCATCCTCTGCTGATTTTAGCTGACGAACCGACCGGGAATCTGGATTCTAAGTCAAGTCGGGCAGTTATTCGCTCTTTTGAGCAGGCCAAGACATCTCTGGAAGCTACTATCTTTATGGTAACCCATGACTCTTTTGCGGCTTCCTTCTGTGACCGAGTAATCATTCTCCGGGATGGCGTAGTATGGCAGACTCTGGAGCGGGGGAGTACAGACCGAACCGCATTTCAAGATCAGCTGCTTGCTGCTATCCGGGATATGGGAAAGGAGTGAGTAATATGTCTACATTTTCTCAAGTTTATGCCGTTCTGCGGCGGAATAACCGGGGACGCTATGTATTGTTGGCAGGCTGCAGCTTCTTCTCTGTACTGTTGATCACCGCCTATGCCTGTATGATGCGTGCCCCCACCATTCTCTCTGTTCTGCCCGAAGGGGGCGATTCCCGAAAACAGGTTATGATGATTTTTGTGTTGGCAGTCATTGGCTGCGCTGTGTTCACAACCTATGCTGCCGGGCTGTTTTTTCGGCAAAAGTCTCGGGAAACCGGCTTATTTCTGGCTTTGGGAGCTACCCGCCGTCAGCTGCAAAGCGAGCTGGGAAAGGAATTGGCCATAATTTCTCTAAGCTCCTGTGCCGCCGGAGCCATTTTAGGCGGGCCGCTTGCCTGGTGCATATGGCAGCTGTTTCGGCGCTTTTTGGTGGATTCGCAAGAGATGAGCCTAACCTTTGACCCAAAGGCCTATCTGCTGTCAGTCGCCTTTTCTGTGTATGTGGTGGCAATGCTGTTCCTAGTGGGACGCCGCTCGATCCGCCGCACTAACATTATGGATATTGTCCAAGAGTCCCACACTGCTGAGCCGATCCGTGAAGTCAAGCATTGGTATGGCCCTGTCGGTATTATCCTGGTAGTGGCCGGGGCTTTAGGAGGATATTTGATGCCGTCATTTTTTATTAAAGTCCTCTATTGGTACGCTCCCTCTGTGGTGAATGCAGTGTTTTACTTTCCGGCTTTGTTGGGCATGTATATGATTTTGCTCCACACAGTGGTAAACGGTTGGCGAAAGCGTCACAAATACCGCGACATCATCGCTGCCTCGATGATGAAATTTCAAGGGCGACAGACCGTGCGAAACATGCTGGTCATGACACTTCTCATCGCCGGCGCTTATTTCGCCGCTTTTTATGCTCCCATGCTTTCTACCAATTCTGCCTACGGCTTTGCAAGCCGCCCGGTAGATTTTGAGTATCACTGGCGCAGCGATCAGGATCTGCCAAAGCAAAGTGAGGTGGTGTCTCTGGCATCGGAATACGGCGTAGAGCTTACCTCTTGGGCGCAGGTAGGTGCCGCAACATTGGGCAGTGATGGCACCATCTCCATAGAGCAAGACAACGGAGCGATGGGTACCACTTACACCGAAGTATATCAAGAGGTCGCCTCCGGAGCCACTTTCTTCTCAGAATCCGCCTGGAATGCACTTACCGGTCAGAACATCAATATTGCACCCGGTACCTGCGCCAATGTGTTGGACGATGAGGGGAGCAGCACTTATCTATCTGGTGGTGATGTCACTCTGGTTACCAACATGGTTACCGGAGAAAGCCTATCTGTCAGACCCGCTGAGCCTTTGAATTACACGATGCTGCTTGGCACCTATGTGCTGGATGATGGTGACTACAATACCATTACCACAGGACTTACCGATCTTTGGCAAGAAACCTGGGTGTTCTTCAATGTGGCGGATGTAGATAGTAGTTATCCATTTGCCAAGGCACTGTTCAATGAGATTGTGGATCGTTCCGGCGACGAAGTTATGCGGTTAGATGCCTACGATCTGGCGGCCAAGATGTTAGCGGAGGAAGCAGGGGAAAGCTATGACTTTGACCGAGAGAATATTGCCGCCTATGGCTTCCCGGTTATACAGCGAGAAAACCGCGACAGCACAGAGTTTCGAAACTATTGGCTTTATATGCCCCAATTTCGTGTGCTGGATCAAAACGACTTTGTTACCACCATGGCAGTATTTCTCATGCTGTTTATCTTTATCTCTCTAATCTGCTTTGCCGCGGTAATCGTCATTGCCTTCACCCGGTGCATGACCATTGCCCTTACCAATGCACATGTTTATGATGACCTTCGCCATCTTGGAGCACCGAAGCCCTACTTGTTTCGTTCCATTAAAGGTCAGGTATCCAAAGTGTTCTTGGTTCCTGCTATTGTCGGTACACTCATCATTGCTGCCTTCTACACAATGATTATGTATTTTAACGACAATCGTTTTACCTCTGGTGAGTTGGCCGGCATGGGAGCGTGTGCTGTGGTTGTAGCGGTGTTGTCGCTGCTGCTCTACGACGTATATCGCTTTACCCGAAAGCGCGTTTGTCGCAGCCTAGGTATTTAACGAAATTGATTATAAAGAAATGAATGGTTCGTTCCTTATCCGTTCTTTCAAAAGTGAATAACCCACTGCCCAACGGCAATCCATGATGCAGTAAGTCTGAAAAGATTTGCTGCTTTTTTTTCTGCCCTTTTTTAGCACAACAGGTAGGGGAAGTGGTGTTGAAAGTAACCCTTTAACGAAAGCGAGAAAGCAGTTCACAACAGAGAAACATCCAATCCGTAAACCACCGCCACAGCCAACAAAAGGATGCAAGTGTTCGAAGCTACGAAAGGCCGCTCTATACTGCATAGCGGGGTATGAAAAAGTGGTCATGCTGAAGAGCATGACCACCGGCAATGATGCTTATGATTATTTTAATTTATTGTTTGGGCGCTGTTTGTACTGCGCTTGATTTTTCTATATAAAATGATAGCACTTATGATATCTGTCACAAATATACAATGAAATATGCCATGTAATAAAGCTGCTTTTTTTGAAATCATACCCTGTCTGGATGATTTTATTGCAGCACTAATTCCATACATAGAAGAAGTCAACATTAAAAAACAGTCTATTACAAATAGCATCATTATAATCATCGGAGAAACAAGCACGAAAGCAGGTACAACCATTGCCACTATACACACAATCCCAAGAGCAAATACACACAAATAAAATGGGATATGCAAGAGTTTAATCATCATATCATAAAAGGCTAATTTTCGTGCGGCTTCATTTCCTTTGTAGGTAAAAGCATTTCCTATATTCAAAATGTAAACGAATACCGTTAAAATAATATATGCAAACAACAGAAGCATATAAATGTTTTCGCCTAATCCATCTGGAAGCATGAAATATACGGCAAATAAATATGGCCATACCATTAAAATTAACGGCAAATATTTTTTCACTCGTAGCACCCGCAATCTTTGAAAATTGTTGATTAAAATATATCAAAAATTTTTGAACTTTTCTATCGATATAATTACAGTAAGCCTTAAAAATCATCATTACGACGAAGGGGACAGCGCACAGGTGATAATGACCTAACACCGCCCAAATGCCCCCTATGCTAACCCAGCAGAAAATCCTCACACCGGAATATCAGCGGACCAGCAGCACACGCCGCTATTATCTTGGCTGAGCGCATGGCCGAAGTGAGCCGCCCCGCAAGCAGAACCAGACGATAGTCAGCCTCAACACAGATTTTCGTGTTGTTTAGAAGAACCCGTTATATTTCCGTCTACAATGAGCGCATCTTCGTACTCTAAAGCCCATTTTTCAAGTGCTTCTAAAACAGGGATGATTTTTCTGCCAATAGCGGTCAAAGAATATTCTACTTTAGGTGGAACTTCACGATAAACTTCCCTATGAATTAAACCGAAAGACTCAAGTGTACGCAGCTCCTTTGTGAGATTTGCTTCGGTAACTTGCGGTATTTTACGTTTTAGCTCGCTAAATCGAAGAACCTGATTTTGGCTCAGGAAATATACGATTACCATTGTCCATTTTCCACGAATGATTTTTTGCACATTTGCAACAGGGCAAGATGCTATATCGTCTATATAATCATGTCTCATTGTCAATCCCCAATACTATTAAATTCAATAGTATCTCTTAAAAAATAATATACTTGTTATTTATAATTATACAATCTATACTGATAATTGTAAACAAGTAAAAAGGAGTATTTAGCATGAAGATAATGATATTTGGCGCAAACGGTGGTATTGGAAAATGGGCAGTCAAACATGCCCTCCAAAATGGACACAATGTTACTGCTTATGTGCGCAATTCAAGCAAAATATTCAATCAGGATAAAAATTTGACTGTGGTGCAAGGGGAGCTTACTGACGAAAAAAAGATAACGGAAGCGATGGCAGGGCAAGATGCCGTTATTTGGTGTGTTGGCATCCCTATGAAGAAAAACTATGAAAAAATGGAATCATTAGCGAGACATAAAACTCTAATAAAGGCAATGAAAAGTAACTGTGTCAAAAGGCTGGTAGATTGGGGAACGCCCAGCATTCACTTTGAAAAAGACAAAAAATCGTTTGTTACAGTGGTTCCAGGAAGCCTGGCAGGACTCATTTTTACACAAGCGAAAAAAGAAATGGTAGCGATTGGGGAAATGGTAAAGAAATCTGATTTAGAATGGACTATTGTCCGTTTCATGGCACCAAAAGACACGTTATATACAGGAAAAGTAAAAGTCGGTTTTGGTGATATAAAAATGAAATTTGTAGTATCTCGTGAAGATATTGGTGCATTTATGGTTAAAATACTTGATTCTGATGAGTTCATTCGTTCCATGCCTATTATAGGAAGTTGAGATTATTGTCCAATATTGCATCCTATCAAAAAATCAATTTGCGAAAGCATTGTAGTAAGACAGCTGATAGAGAAGCGGTTCAAATTTCGCTTTTGCGGTTAACAAAAGGAATGTAGACGAATAACATAATACGCTTATCAAGCAGAATGATAGAAACGGCAAAATTTTTTACACTTCTATTGCTTCTTTATCAAACACAAATAAATACTGCCGGAGTCTAAGGGAATGTAACAGGAGATACAATTAAGCAGGGTGGTCTTGCCGGAACCGGATGGCCCCATGACGGCTACAAATTCGCTTTTTTCCACTTGGAGGGATATACCTTTCAAAACCTCATAAGTAGTCTTTCCCACCTGATAGGATTTGTGAATATCTTTGACGCTCAGCATGATGAAACTCCTTCTTTCTTTACGACAGGGCGCTGTCTTGTTGTATTCAGTATTATACAAATAGCGCTTTGTCGCAAACGGCTATGTCATCTGCGGTGAGTGTTGTGTCAAGTTTGGCGAAGATATGACGGGTCATGTAAAGAATGGTTCTTTCTCTGTCAAATTTGGTTTTACGCAGAGAACGCCTTGTGATACAATAAGTAGGAATTCTTTCATAAGCAATTTTTACTGCCTTCTGAGAGAACCGTTATGATGATAAGGGGTGATGACTATGCTGCGAATTGGAATCTGTGACGATTTGGCTGATGCTTCGAGCTGTGCTGGAACGCATCTTGGAGAGCCAAAAGGTGCCGGTACAGTTTTTTGAATTTTCCGCAGGAGAAACGCTGCTTGGTTGGTATAACCATCATGTTGGAGAGCTAGATATCCTATTTTTGGCAGATCACGAGCGGCTGGAACGAGCCAGTGAACTGGCAGGACTGCGTGAAGTTTACTATCAAGGGCTGCGGCAACAGGAAAGTCAGGTGAGACAGCTTCGCCATGATCTGCGCAACCATCTGACGGTTATTTTAGGCCTACTAGAAAAGGAAGATACCCAAGGGGCAATTGGATACCTGGAACAAATGATTGGTTCCTCAGCTCTGCAGCACAGTAAGCGATTTTGCGACAATGAGGCTGCCAATGTGGTGCTCTCCGCCAAGGCGGAAACGATGGAACAGAAAGGGATCACAGCAGACTTTGCTGTGTCCCTCCCCAAAGACCTGTCGGTAGCAGACACAGATTTGGCTGCTCTGTTAGGAAATGCTTTGGATAACGCCATGGATGGGGTGCAAAACGCGGCGGCAAAACACGTTACCTTACGTTGTAGGGTAAATAAGGGCCTGCTTATGCTGCGTCTGGAGAATCCCACGGGCAGAGAGGTTAACCCAGACTTTTCCACCACCAAACAGGACAAGGCTTCCCACGGTTTTGGCCTTTCCGGTATGCGAGAGATTGCCAGGCGGTATCATGGGACTTTGGAAGCAAGTGTGGAGGATGGTCAATTTATTCTGATTGTGTGTTTGATGGTATAACAAATTATAGAGAAATAAATAACAAAATAGGATGCGCCGTAAAACGAAAGCTTTACGGCGCATCCTGATATCATGCTTGATCAGAGTACTTATGAGGGAGTAAAAAAGCTGCCCTCCATGTGCATGTTTCTTACTAACAAACAACAATCTAGCACTGTGCGGGGTCGGTTCGGTGCGCGCCGTGTGGGTGATAGCACAAGCGATGCGCAATACCGGTATAATCGCACAACAAATACAGGATGCTGAGCCACATTTCAGTTCCCATAAGTGTGGGGTTATCCTGCAAAAGAAGGTCAAACGAAAATCCTTGACCGTCCTGCCAGCTATCCAAAATTCGATCTATCCACATCACAGCCCACTCCATACCCTCCGAAAAACGGTGGGAGGTCTGGCGGCGGCTTAGCCACAGCGGATGAATGACATCCAGCACGTCACAGGCTGTCCCTGCCTTGCCTGAAAACAAAGCGGGGTTGACCGCGTGGGACAACACGGTATCAATTGCCTTCTCTGGGTATGGCAAAGGCCGGCCAAACTGGGCGTAAGTCCCACGGGTCAGGCGGTAGAAGCCATTCACACAGTCGTGTTGATCTCCTTTGCCCCATATGCCGGTGTTGGGGTTGCAGTGGGTATCTAACCAAGAAAAGAGTGTGTCAAGGTCTGGTTCAAGGCCGAAAAATTTCCGGTCGTGATAAAAAGCAGTCGCTAGGCAATCGACACAATGTCCGGCATGCCAAACATCCCCTTCCCACTGGAACTGCCCAAGCCAGTTTTCCAGCTCCTTACCTGACAGCGGCACCTTTTGCATGGGGTGTGCAGGGAGAAGCCCACGCACTTCCAACGCATAGCCTAACGCCAGTGTGCCATATTCCACCTCATTTGGCTGCATAGCACATAGAGTCTGATTAAAAGCGTCCTCATCATCCGACACTGGGATGCGAAACATTGCTGCCAGCTCGGCTGCGTCGCAAAAGGCGCGTACCGGCGGCTGGTTAATTGATGTATCGGTGTATAGATTGCCGCTGCGATGGGCAGCGAGGATACCGGGCAGCTGCTCTTTCACATGTTTACAGAACTGTTCCAGCTTTTCACCAAAGGCAGTGTCCACCCGATTTTTCAGCACACGCGCGGGATTTCCGCCTACAATGGAATACGGGGGCACATCCTTAGTCACCACCGCACCAGCTCCGGCAATGCTGTGCGCACCGATGCGCACACCGTCCACCACGCAGACGCCTGCGCCAATCCACACGTCATCCTCCAGTGTGATGCCGCGCCGGTAATTGCCCTGTTGGGTAATCGGATGCAGAACGTCGGAATGGATATGATTTTCTGCAATAATAGATGCCTTCGGCGCAATACGCACGTCATTCCCCATGATGATGTTGCCCTGCAAGTAAACCATCGGGTTGATGGAGCAGTTCTTCCCTGCTGTGATGCGGGCGTGTCGGATCAGCGCATCGGAACAAATCACACAGTTATCATCCAGATGCATCTGTACATCGCACAGGTGTGCTTCGGGCGAGATATAGCAATTATCGCCGATGCGGCAGCCTTCGGCTTCCAGTTGGGCGCGAACGGCACGTTGTTCTTCGGTGTCGCGGTTCGGGATAACCCATGGCATGTACCCTGGGGCATCATCAAAAAATTGAGATAATTTCCTCACTTCCCTATTTGTTTTCTGGGCGCAACAGCGTCTGCTCGTAAGCGTTTTGTTTTTTATAACATAACTTTATGGCAGTGTCAATCATTTTGTTTCAATTGATTGAAAAACTCTTTGGGTGAGTAAAATTCTCAATGATAATCCCCGGCACTTCCTATGCTCTTAGCAATTATTCGCTAAAGATTCTTGATAAGACGCTAGGCCGTTCTTTAGTCTTTCGAGACCGTCTAAAAGAACGCTCCGCGGACAAGCCGCATTGATTCGCAGAAAGGTTTCGCCGGACTTTCCGTATTGCGCACCAGCTGAAACATAAAGGCCAGTATTTTCTCGAATGTATTTTGCTGCATCTTCCGCAGATGAAGCAAGGTTTCCAATGTCCAACCACAACAAATAAGTAGCTTCAGAAGGGACCAGTATTGCTTGCGGAAGGTGTTCTTCGATATAGCGGGCGGCAGTATCTTTATTCTCTTGAATATAAACCCGCAGAGCGTCCAGCCAATCTGCGCCATGTTCAAATGCGGCAATCGGAGCCTCCACGGCAAACACATTTGGTTCTGCCACTTCATCGGTATTCAGCCCACGCCAAACCTTATGCCGCAGTGTTGGATTTGGTACGACAACCGCTGCTGTCTGTAACCCTGCCAAATTAAACGCTTTTGTAGGCGCAATACAGGTAACGCTGATATTTTTGCACTCCTGTGAGACACTGGCAAAAGGAATATACTCGCAGCCCGGTGCTGTAAGGTCACAGTGAATTTCATCCGAGATAACGGTTACATGGTGCTTGTGGCACAGCGCACCAATGCGTGCAAGCGTTTCTTTATCCCAAATTTTGCCCACCGGATTGTGTGGATTGCACAGAATCATTAGGCTGGTTTGAGGGTCGGCCAATTTTTGTTCCAAGTCTGAAAAATTAATTTCGTATGCAAAGCCATTTCGTGTCAGAGGGCTTTCTAAAACCTGCCGGCCATTATTTAAAATGGAGTTAAAGAAAATATTGTATACAGGTGTCTGGATCAGTACTTTTTCAGCGGGTGTGGTCAGCTTGCGTACCATACTGGAAATTGCCGGGACTACGCCTGTGCAGAAGATAAGCCACTCTTTTTCGATGGAAAAGTGATGCCGATTTTTCCACCAATCTATGTAGGCTTGATACCATGCGTCGGGAATGTCCGTATACCCAAATATTCCATGTACGGCACGTTCCTGTATCGCATCCTTCACAGAGGGTGCTGTTTCAAAATCCATATCTGCCACCCACATGGGCAGCTCGGTTTCCCCAACATTCCATTTTAAGGAATTTGTATTTCTTCGGTCAATCACACGGTCAAAATTATATTTCATCTGCAATTCTCCTTACCTTTTTAGTTGTTGAAGTATACTTCTCTGGAAATAACTTGAAGGGAACGGCGGTTTTCCACCGTTCCCCTAAATTTCTTTTATGCACAGTTCCCTTTTGCTGCTTCTTTTTTACAAATGATGGTTGTCTTTTCCGGGTCAATCTTGTCACGTTCCATGATGAGCTCGCCAATCGAGTCGGCACGGATGATTCCGCTGGTGGGATTCATCACACTGTCAATACGGCTGTCAATCTCGGCATCTACTGTAGAATATTCAAAGGCTAAAGTGGTGTTCAGCAGCTTGCAATTTTTCATCACAAGATTATCAATGTAGCACATTCCCTGTAAGCTTTCTACGGTGCAATTGATTAGGGTCAGATTTTTGGCATTCCAGCCCAAGTATTCACCGGAAATAAACGAGTTATAGACTGTCACATGGTCGCTGTTCCAAAAAGCATCCTTAGACAGCAGGCGTGAATGGCGGATAGTCACGTTTTGTACACCGTCAAAAGAGTAGTTTCCATAAAGCGTTAAGCCGCGAATGTCCATGTTTTGGCTGTTCATCGCAAAGTAATCTCCGGTTGCTACGACTTGGTCAAGGGTAACACCGTTGCAGTTCCATAAAGTTTCCGCCGCATTGGGAAAGGATACATTGCGCAGGGAGACATCGTGGCATCGACGAAAGTTTTTAGGGGCTTCAATGGCACAATCTTCCACGCTGATATCGTCAGTGTACCAAACACCGGCACGCCCCATTTCAAACCAAGTGCTGTTTTTAACGGCAATGTGCTTGGCATACCACAGCGGATATTTCCACTTGAACATGCAGTTTAAAAGCTCAATGTTGCGGCTCTCCTTGAGAGGAGATTCTCCATCCACAAAAATAGTATCTTGAATCAATAAGTCATGGCCTTGAAACAAAGCACGCTCCCCTGTTAAAACCTGATTATCAATCTCTGTCATCTTTTTTTCACTGCAATCCATACCTTTATATCCTTTCTGATCACTTTCAGATAAATCTATCGCTTTTCGGCTCCACATAACTTTATTATAATAACTGCAAGCTAATATATCAAATGCTTATAAGCAATATCTTTGTATAGTTAAAAGTTATAGAAGTGTATCTGCATCCACACAAAAAATGCAAGCAGAGAGCTAACCCATTTTGATTCTGGTTTAGCTCTCTGTTTGTGAAATAATAAAGAAGTGCTTCCAAATGGTTGAAACGGTGTAGCCTAATTCTACCAAACCTCAGTCATACAAGACTTTTCCGCGGCATGTTTATCCATGCCAATTCGTTTACATTATACGTATTTTGTGTAGCTTCTAAATTAATTTGGCTATATTTTTCGCGATTTAGATTGGTTGTTTCTGTGCATTACAAATAGTACGCTCACAACATTTTGCTAAAATCAAATAACTTGTTCAAAAAAACTTTTACATGGGGGTATTTTTTGTCGCAACTTTCAATTATGTCACACAACACTCTATCGCCTTCAGGTTTAAATAAATTAGCAAGAGAACCTTTGATTTGATTTGTAGCTTTTCCACTATTTGCAAAGCTAATTTTGCTACCGTTTTGCAAATTCATTCGATTCTTTTCATTTTCAACAAGGCTCATAATTCCTGAGCTTTTAAAGGCTGGACTTTGCATGCTTTCAGCAATTTCGCTGTTCTCAATAGTATTAAACGATCTGCTGATTAAGAGTTTATTTACTAAATAGCACATAACTTCAGGATATACAAAATCTTCCACTTCGTTATTTGTATTATTTTTTTCTATACTAGTATCAGCATCTCCAATAAAATTTTGAATAATAATACATTCCACCTTAATGTGTTTATAGCTTTTTTTATTGATTACTTTAAAAACCTGTCTTCCTTCGTTATCGTTATCAAATAAAACTTTTATTTTAGGTTTATAGTTAATATGTGCATTAAAATAACAAGAATCATAAAAACTTAAATATTTTTCTATGTTATTAACACCATTTGCAGGGATAATATTGCATGCTTTAATATTAAAAAAATTACATAATTTTTCAATATATGACTTGTCGCAATTACCTTCTACAATAATATTTATATTTGATAGAACATCATAATTATTTTTCTCTATTCCTAGTTGATCGCATATTTTATTGTATCCATCATCAGAATTAGTCTCAATTAAATATGTTTCTACCACATCAATATTTCTTTTTTTTCGGTTGCTATATTTCGGATGATGCTTTGCACCTAACAGCAAGACATTCTTCATTGAATATTGATCAATAAAATTTTTTGAATGAGTAGTATAAAAAATTTGCATTTTTTCAGAGTTTTCACGAAAAAAAGACATTAATTTTTTTTGTAAACCATCATGCAAAAATATATCTGGTTCATCTATACAAACAATATAGCTTTTTTTACGTTTAATTCTTTTTAATATTTCGAAACTCAACAAAATAACCGCCAAACGTTGTAGTCCTGACCCTTTCTGTTCAATCCCCTTACATCCTTTATCGTCAATTAATAATTCTACATCATCCGATATTAAATCTCGAAATGTATCAGATGATGCAGGAACTTTAAAATTAACATTCCAATTATGTTTAAAGTCGTTAAATGTTTGGGATATGTCTTTTGAAAAGATATCTAGAATTTCCTGTAACCCCGTAGTATATTTTATATATGCATCTTTTAATTCTTGTTTACTTTTGGTCATTCTACTTTGCTCATATTCAACGTCAATTGCATCATTTGTCAATTTTTCAATTAAATCCGGTATATCTATATTTATAGATTCTATGTATCTAAATTCAATATCATCTAATTTGCTTTTCAACTCAGAACTTAACATTTCTTTTTTGCTCTTAGAATCAATTGATGTTCCACGCTTTTTATAAGATACGCCTACTAAATATTTTGAATCCTTTTTATTGTAAAATTTGAAATCACGAGTAATTTCATAATATTCATCTTTAGCATCATCATAAAATGTTACTGTAATTTTAGGATCTATTCTAGCACCACCCTGCGCTTGTTTTAATGTTGGTCTATCTAAAGATAAGTCGTATTCATCGGGATTAAAAAACAAGTTTAATACTCTAAGTGTATTAGTTTTTCCAACATTATTTTCACCACAAATAGAAATAAGATTTGGCTCGCTTTGAATTCTTAATTTCAATTTCAAAATTGAGCGAAAACTATTTATTTCCAATTTTATTATCTTCAGCATATACAGCCTCACTTTCTGAACACAAATAGATACTCGTGTGCAATCAATAGGAAGTTATATTTCACGCTATTTGTCTTCCAATATCCAGTCGCACGACAGTTGTGCTGTTCTTTAATAATGAGCTCCTTCAGTTTAAATCCAACATCTGCAAAGATACGCATTACTTCAAAAGACATAGGAACCATATGCCCTTTTTGGCGAGTATCACCCATCAGAATTGCACAAAACTTATCCTTCTTTAGTACCCGATAGCTTTCCGTAGCTACCGTTTTCATTTCCTCAAGAAAATCCTTCACTTTTAGGTGTGATAAATCTCCATATACATTTTCGCTGTAACGGATGATATTTGCATAAGGCGGATGAGTACAGATGAGGTCAATACTACTGTCTGGAATAAAATCTAAGTGTCGTGCATCGCCCTTAGAGATATAAACTTTTCCGTTTGCACCATCGTGTTCAAAATCTATTTTTTCACGGCATCGCATAAGCGCTACATCGTTTATATCAACACCAATTATGTCTCGATTCAAAAGTTTTGCTTCTACAAGAGTAGTGCCTCCGCCGGCAAATTGGTCAAGTATCAAGTCGCCTATCTGTGAGTACCTAAGTATGATATTTCTTGGAATGTATGGCGACCAGTTTCCACGCCATTTTGCATCGTGAGTGGCCCAATCTCCACGATTTGGAAAAGACCAATGTGTAGTCATTTGCAATTCAAAATCATCTGGTCCCCATTTGGTTATTTTCTTTGTCATTACTTAAAAACCTCAGCCATAACACCATTTTCTAAGTCTTTAATATTGTATATGTGCTCCATTACATCAAAGGTTTCTTCAAGGTTGTTACGAGCATTTGTCCATCCTTTGCCATCTGTAAACCATACGAAGGTAAATCCATCAATCGTATCAGTTTCAAGGGCAAGAGTCTTGTAACTACGAGCTGTTTCATTGAGTTTGCTGCCTCCGCTGCCGTAGAAATTAGTTTCAATGCCATAAATCATTTTAGGAGTTTTAATTACAAAATCAAAGCGTTTTTCCATTTTACCTTTGTTTGAAATAGCGGATAAATCTATTTTCCACTTATCTATAATTTGATGGATATACATTTCTTTAAAGTAGTTTTCATTCTTAATAAAACCTGTTTTTCGAATAAAAGTCTCGACCAAATCTTCCATCAAATGTCCGCCACGGTTTTTACGGCCATTAGAATCCAATCCTGTTTCCACACCGGTTGCATAGTCTACAAGATTACTGACAATATGATTTTGCATTAGATCAAAAAGCCCTGTTTTTTTCATAAATATTTTATACTGGTCTACAGATAAATTTGGCTTTTTAAAATTATAGGTAAATGCGCCATCACCATCAATAGCATAAATTTCATTTGCTCTGACTGCCAATAATAAAGGAATACATTTTAACGTCTCGGGATATCTTTTAATCAATTGTTCAAAGTCTTGTTCAATATTATTTGAGCCAATGAGTGAATTAAGTATATTCAACTCCACCTTGATCCCGTTTACATTTCTATAAACTTTTTCAAAATCTATGTAATAACTATAGTCAGCAATACTATCTCGAAAGCCCGATAACCATGAACTGAATTCTCTTGACATTTATATTACTCCTCCTCATTATTAGGTGGCACAGGTAACCCTAATTTTGCAAGCGGTATATATTCAAAATAATAATGGCAACGCATGCTGATGATGTAATCCAAAACATCCTTATACCTAGGCGCTTTGAACCAATTAGACAATAAATAGATATATTCTACATCAATATTGAGCTGTGCCATTAATTTTTGATACTGCTTTTTTTAAAATCACACGTTTGCAATTTTTCATCAACAGAACCCGGGACCTGCTGATACTTGCATTCAATAATAAACAACGTGTTATTTATTATTACATAAATGCTGTCATCCGGTAGAAGCTTTTTGGAAATAATTTTTGTCCAATCAACGCCAACTTCCTCCAAATATTTATAAAATCTGTGCTTTTTGAATATACGAGCAACTTCTTCATTGTTATAAAACACAACGCCATCATCCACACGATATCCAACTTGTCCATTTAAGAAAGTTGCTAAATCTGTTTCTCCCTCAAAAATCAATCCTGTTTTGGTGTTTCCTCCACCTTTTCCATTCTTTATCATAATGTTTCTCTCCCAAAATACTTTATTTGGCCTTGCAAGGTTTTCCGGCTTCACAATGAGCCGAACGGCATTTACGACACTATGATTGTGGTATATAACAACCATAGCTCATATTTCTGTATCCAAATTTTTGTTCTATGTTATTTTTCCCATATGCTACTTTTTCTTAGCAGGGGGCATTGTGCATATTCTCCATATGGCATACATACAAACCGCCTTAAAAATTTGATATAAGCAATTCTTTTATTTTGCCTCGCCCTTTGCTATTGCAGTTAATCATTCGTGTTGCTTCTACCCTTTTGATTTTATGTCTAGAATAAACATTATCAAAAAAATTATCTTCTGCATCTGAATTCTTTGGATCAGAGTTGCTAACTACAACTTTTGCACCCTTTCTATCCATATCATCAACAAATCTTGCCAGTTCAATCTGTTCTTTATCGTTAAATAGCTGTTCTGTGTATGCAGTAAAGTTTGCGGTATTTGTAATAGGACGATACGGCGGATCAAAATATACAAAGGTTCTGTTATCGATAAAATTTGCGGATTCTCTATAATCACCACATACGATAGTTACTTTTTGTAGTTTGTTTGATACGGCACGAAGGTTATGCTCATCACAAATAAGTGGATTTTTGTAAGAACCCATCGGAACGTTAAATAGCCCTTTTTTGTTTACACGAAATAATCCATTAAAACAAGTTTTATTTAAAAAAATCATTAGTGCTGCTTTTTCAATCGTAGCGCGATTATTGCTTTTTAAATTATTAAATTGCTCACGTTTGACAAGATAATATGTTTTTCGATGTTCAACAGGCAATGGAACGAATTCATTCTGCATTACTTGTAGCATAGAAACAAGTTCTTCAATATTATCTCGAATAATGCAGTAGGTATTAATGAGCGCGGGGTTAATATCGCTAATGTAAATTTCTTCCAAGCTGTATTTATCTAAAATATCAAAAAGTACAGCACCACCACCAACAAATGGCTCTGCATATTTTGTGATTTTTTTATCTGCAAAAGGATAGTATTTTACAATTTCAGAAAGAAGTTGCCCTTTACCACCCGCCCATTTCAAAAATGGTTTTATTTTTTTTTCGTCACCTTCTTTATATTGAACACTCCTTGCGTCTACCGGTTTTTCAGCTGTTGCAGGGATTAGCCACATATTTTCTACCATAATTGCTTCGGTTATCCTTTGCTCGGAGCAAAGAATGGCTACTCTTCTTTGAGATATGCCCCATTTATCAGCAGCTTCCCTTGCAGACATATATTTCATAATAACCTCCTATAAACATGGGGTTTGTTTATTTTTATATTATTATATTCTAAATCTGGAATAACAGCAATATTGTTTTAAAGCAGAAGCTGTTTTAGTTAAAATATCAATGTAAAAAGAGCTAACTGACGAATCAAAATCAGTTAGCTCTTTTTGATGAATAATGAAAAAGTGTTGCCAAATCGTTGCCACAAGCCATTTCAAAGGCCAATAAACTGCTTAACTATGCGGTTTGTTTTTCAGCCATTGAAATTATTCAAATTCAATCGTCGCGGGAGGTTTGCCTGTGCAATCGTAAAGCACACGATTAACATGAGGCACTTCGTTGACGATACGGCTTGTAACGGTAGCCAGCACCGGCCAAGGAATTTCGGCGGATTCCGCCGTCATAAAGTCGGTCGTAGTAACGGCACGCAGGGCAATCGCGTAGTCATAAGTTCTTTCGTCGCCCATGACACCAACGCTGCGCATATTCGTAAGCGCGGCAAAGTACTGTCCCAGCTGTGCGGAAACGCCGGCTTTTTCCACCTCTTCGCGGTAGATGGCGTCCGCTTCCTGTACCATTTTGATTTTTTCCGGTGTTACCTCGCCAATGATGCGGATGGCAAGGCCGGGGCCGGGGAACGGCTGACGGCTGACGAGATACTCGGGAATACCAAGCTCTCTGCCTGCTTGACGCACCTCGTCCTTGAACAAGTCGCGCAGCGGCTCGATGATTTCCTTAAAGTCAACATAGTCGGGCAAACCACCTACATTGTGATGGCTTTTAATCACGGTCGACTCGCCGCCGAGGCCGCTTTCCACAACATCGGGATAAATGGTTCCCTGAACGAGGAAATCGACTGCGCCGATTTTCTTTGCTTCTTCCTCAAAGACGCGAATAAACTCCTCGCCAATGATTTTGCGCTTTCTTTCGGGGTCCTCTACGCCTGCCAGCTTGTCATAAAAACGCTGCTGGACATTGGCGCGGATAAAGTGCAGATCATAAGGACCATCGGGGCCGAACACGGCTTCTACCTGATCGCCTTCATCCTTACGCAGAAGGCCGTGGTCTACAAACACGCAGGTCAGCTGCTTGCCTACTGCTTTTGCCAACATAACTGCCGCCACGGAGGAATCAACTCCGCCGGACAACGCACAAAGCACTTTGCCGTTTCCAACTTTCTCTCGAATGGCTTTAATGGAACGTTCCACAAAGGAATCCATTTTCCATTCGCCTGCACAGCCGCACACATTATAAACAAAGTTGGACAGCATTTTTTTGCCCTCTTGTGTGTGGAGCACTTCGGGGTGGAACTGTACGGCATAGAGATTTTTCTCGGCACATTCTACCGCTGCAACGGGGCAGTTATCCGTATAGGCAGAAATTTCAAATCCGGGTGCAGCCTTTTCAATATAGTCATTATGGCTCATCCAGCAGATGGTGGTTTCGTTCACATCCTGGAACATTTTGCTGGAAGTTTTGACATGTACTTCCGTTTTGCCATATTCGCGCTCGGGCGCGCGGGAAACTTTGCCGCCCAGCAAGTGCATCATCAGCTGGCTGCCGTAGCAAATACCCAATACAGGAATGCCCAGCTCAAAAATCTCCGTGCTGATGGTGGGGGAATTTTCCAAATAAACGCTGTTGGGGCCGCCTGTAAAGATGACACCCTTGGGCTTTTTCTCTTTCACAGCCTCCAGCGCCTTTGTGTAGGGCACAATCTCACTGTACACATGGCACTCACGAACGCGCCGTGCAATCAGCTGATTGTACTGACCACCGAAATCGACAACGATTACAGTTTCCGACATGGTAACACTCCTTAAATGAAATAAATACAAAATTGCCTGTTGTTACAGTATAACAAAAAAAGACAAGCGTTGCAACGCTTTTCCACTGGTTTCTACCCGCTTTTTCAGCCGCCGAAGTTTAATCAAAAGGAGCGCTGCTTTTCTTTATCGAATCGCCACGCCCACGCCGGTGGCTGTTGCCTCTCCATTTTGCAGCCAACGGGCGTAACCTCGCTGCAATGCTGTGTTCTGCGGCAGGTTTTCATAGGAAGGATGAGTCTCTTGGCCAAATACACGCCATGCGTCAAAAAATTCCGGCTGTTCACGGCATTCAATCAGCGTGAATAAATCCATGAACTGGCAAATGCCGCTTTCGGGAGATAAAATTTCGCGATGGCGAGGAAATAAAAGCCATGAATCACAGAGAAACACAGTTTCCTTCCCCTCCTCACCAAAAAAGGCTTTTGCTTTTTGAAAGGAATCTTCACACAGCGCTTTTGTCAGTGGCCCGCTCGAAGGAATGTGCAAATTCAGCGCAGGAGTGCCTTTGGCAAGCGCTTTATCTTGAACGATGCAATCTTTCGGCAAATAGGCACGTTCAAATTGCAGCCTACCCAGTGCAAAGCGCTTGAGGCGGAAGAAATCTTCAAACCAAGGCGCAACAAAGCTGCCCCAAACGCCATAGACAGTATGACATTCCTCTGCTTTATAAAGAAGGTCACGGACACTGTCATCAAAGATTGTAAGGGGAAGATGTTCCGCCTGATATTTTTCCCGAAGCGCAGGAGCCAGCAGCAAATGGAACAACAAAAGCGCGGTTTTTTCATTGACAGCGCACTCCTTTGCAATTTCTTGGGTTGTTTTCAGCGCCTGTTCAAAATCGAGCGTGCCGCTTTGGTATTCGTTTAATGACTGTTTTGCAAAAGCTCTCCAAGCGGCGCTTTGCTCCAAAGTTTGATTTGCAGAAAGCAGTGCCGCCTGTGCTTCCTGCGGATAACCTGTTACCCCGAATTTTTGCTCAAAATCCGTCATGGTTTATTCCCCTTTTCCCTTACATTTACTCTGCTTTTGTTTCTCCGGTCCACACGCCCCCGCGCTCGTGCGGCTTTAAGCGCCCCGCCGCGGCATAAATAAGCGCGTTGCAGATGGCCGCCGCCACATTGCTTCCGCCTTTTCTTCCCCTTGCAACAATTGCAGGCAAGTCCGTTTCCAGCAAAGTGTCCTTGCTTTCTATCACATTGACAAAACCTACCGGCACACCAATGACAAGCGCCGGGCGAAAAGCCGGGTCGTTTTCCCAAATGCGTTTTAGCTCCATCAGGGCAGTCGGTGCATTGCCAACGGCAAAAATAGCATTGGGGTGTTCTTTTGCTGCTTTCCTCATGCTGGCGGCTGCGCGAGTGGTACCGCGCTCTTTGGCGTCCTGGGCAACATCCTCATCCGCCATATAGCACACGACTTGCCCTCCCAATGAGGAAAGGAATGTTTTGCTGATGCCCGCTTTGGCCATATTGGTATCCGTTACAATCCATGCGCCGCTTTTTAGCGCCTGCACCGCATGACTGACCGGGTCATTTTGATAGACAAGCTGCTCCACATAAGAAAAGTCGGCAGTCGTATGAATGACGCGCTTTGTGATAAATGCGGTGTCGTCTGGAAGTGTTATCCCCATTTCTTCCAGCTCTTTTGCAATAATGGAAAAGCTTCGCGCTTCAATATCTGCCGGAAGGTGTTCTTTTTTGCTCAAAATTCCACCCCTTTTCTTGCGGAGATTCCCTGCTCATAAGGGTGCTTATGGCAAAGCATTTCCGTGTGATAGTCGGCGCGCTCTTGCATCCATTCTGCCGGATCGCGTCCGGTGAGCACCAGCTCCTGGCCGGCAGGTTTTTGCATAACAGCCTGTTTTAAAAGCCCTTCGTCCACCATGCCGAGCGCACACGCACCACAGGCTTCATCCAGAATGAGCATATCCGCTGTCTGCTCTAAGGCACAGCGCAAATGCTCATTTTGCACACGGCGTGTTTCCTGCTTTTCGGCTTCGTTCATTTGAAACACAAATTTCTGCCCGGCTTTTCCGCGAAACACCTGTGCGCCCAGCTGCTTTAAAAGCGTAATCTCCCCGCTTTCAGCTCCCTTTAAAAATTGAACAATCACCACTTTTTTTCCGGCAGCCAATGCACGCAGCGCAAGCCCCATAGCGGCAGTTGTTTTTCCTTTTCCGTTTCCGCTGTAAAGATGAATAAGACCCTTATCCATGCTCTGTTTCCTCCATGATTGCATAAATCTGTTCCAAATTCAAGTGTTTTCTTAACACCTCGGCCCAGCGATGGGCTTCTCGTTCCTGGTAATCGCGGTAGTTCATTACGGTGTGACTATCCGGCGCAATGCCTTTTTGTTTGCAAAGACGGTCAGCCAGCTGCTCCGCCATTTGTGCGCTGTCAAACAGGCCATGCAGGTAGGTTCCCATGATGTTCCCATTGACTGCGCCTTCCGCGCGCCCGTCAGAGAGAACACAAAACGGCGCAGTGGATTGACTGGCAGTTTGTCCCATGTGAATTTCATATCCTTCTATAAAAGCGCCCTCAAACCAGCCACAGCCGCTTGCCGTGACGCGGGTGCGTGTCTTTTGTGTTTGAAACACTGTTTCGACCGGCAAAAGACCAAGCCCGCGCAACGTTCCGCCGCCCTCTGTGCCGTATGGGTCGCTGATGGTTTGGCCCAACATTTGATACCCGCCGCAAACGCCAAGCACACCAATACCCTGTCCGGCTAAACGCAGAATCGAAGTTTCAAGCCCGGTTTCCCTCAGCCATTTTAAATCCGCGAGAGTGCTTTTTGTGCCTGGCAGAATGACAAGGTCGGGGGTGCCGAGCTGATGCTGTGCCGACACATAACGAACACTCATCATAGGATGTGCTTCCAGTGGAGAAAAATCCGTAAAGTTGGAAATACGCGGCAGACGAATGACGGCAATGTCCAAGGGGCGTTCGGCTTTGTGGTGGGAGAGCCGCTCGCAAACGGAATCCTCGTCGTCGAGATCCACATCCGTATACGGAACGACACCCCATACCGGTTTCTTGACACGCTCTTCCAGCATTTGAAGGCCTGGGCGGAGAATTTGCTCATCGCCCCGGAACTGATTAATGATCAGCCCTCGGATTCTTTTTTGCTCTTGCGGGTCTAATAATGCAACCGTTCCGTAAAGCTGCGCAAACACACCGCCGCGGTTAATGTCGCCCACAAGCAGGACGGGGGCGTTTACCATTTCCGCCAGACCCATGTTGACAATATCGTTTTGCTTTAAGTTAATTTCCGCAGGGCTTCCCGCGCCTTCGATAACAACAATATCAAACTCATTAGCAAGGCTGTCAAATGCCTTTTGGATTTGCGGCACAAATTCCTTTTTTCTCCGAAAGTATTCTGCCGCCGAAAGCTCGCCCTGCACTTCGCCATGCAAAATTACCTGGCTTCCGGTGTCACTGGACGGCTTGAGCAAAATCGGGTTCATGCGCACATCCGGCTCGATACCCGCGGCGAATGCCTGAACCGCTTGCGCTCGCCCCATTTCCAGCCCATCTTTTGTAATAAAGCTGTTGAGCGCCATATTTTGGCTTTTAAAAGGCGCAACGCGAAAGCCATCCTCGTGGAAAATACGGCACAGCCCCGCGCATAAAAGACTTTTACCCACACCGGACATCGTACCTTGAATCATAATTCGTTTCGCCATTGAGAAAGCACCTCCTGAGTAGCCGAAAGCAAGCGCTCATTTTCTTCTCGGGTGCGCACTGCAATGCGGTAAAATTCACTGCTCAAGCCGGGATAATTGGAACACTCACGAATAAGAATGCCATGTGCAGCCAGTCCGGCGGCAAGCGGAGCGGCAGTTTTCAAGAGTAAGTAATTGGCCTGCCCGTCAAACACCCGAATGCCGAGTTGTTCCAACCTTTTTTTTAGAAATGGCCGTTCCGTTTGAATCACGCGGCGCACCTTTTGCACATAGCTTTCTTCTTGCAGTGCAGCCACCCCAGCGCTTTGCGCCAATGTAGAAACGCTCCACGCCTGCCCCGCGTGCTCCATTTTTTCCAGCAAGGCAGTATTCGAACAAATAACATATCCAAGCCGCACTCCGGCCAAGGCATACATCTTTGTAAATGCTTTTAGAACAATGACATGGGGGCATTCCGCCAGTATAAATTTTAAAGTGTGTGCATCAGGTGTATCCAAAAAATGATTAAAGCATTCATCAACCATTAGCATCGTTCCGGTTGCTTCACACTGCTTTACCACTCTTTGCAAAAATGGCATAGGTGTGAGTGCGCTGGTCGGGTTATTGGGTTCACATAAAAAAGCTGCATCTACCCCATCACCCAGAGCAGAAAAGTAATCGTCCTGCAAAAGAAAACCGTTTTCTTCCCGCAAGAAATAATGCTTCACGTCGCAGGAAAGAATAGAAAGCGCATGCTGATAATCGGAAAAGGTGGGGGCAGGGATGAGTGCGCGGCTGGGTTTGAACGCAAGGACAAAGCGTACAATTAAATCGGCTGCGCCGTTTCCGCACAGAATCCATTCAGGTGGCACGCCTTCTTTTTTTGCTATCGCGCGGCGGAGCAAACGGCACTCCGGGTCGGGGTAAGCGGCTAAGTTTTCACTGGCAAGCGAAATGGCTTTACACACATTTTTTGGCGTAGGAAAAGGACTTACATTGGCGGAATAGTCCAAAGGCATGCGACCGTGCACTTCTTGAAATCCATACCAATCCCCCCCGTGTTTCACTCTCATAGCCCGTTCCCTCCTATGTAAAGTGAAAATACTTTCCAGAGCAAAACTCCTAATAAAAGCGCTAAAGAACTGGCAAGGTATAACACTTTACATGCTTTTTCGATGTCTTTTGGCTCAATGGGGCGCAGTGCATCACCAATATATGGCTTGTCTACCTCCTGACCGAAATAAGATGCCGGGCCCGCCAGCTGAACCCCTAAAGCACCGGCACAGGCCGACTCCGTTTGTGCGGAATTGGGGCTTGCATGGTTTCTTCGATCTCGCCGCCAAATGCGCCAAGCGTTTTTAGCGTTCTGCCCCGCCAACCCGCTGGCGACAATCCAAAGAAGTGCTGCAATGCGTGACGGAATATAATTGGCGATGTCGTCCAGCTTTGCTGCAGCCCACCCGAAGAAGCGATAACGTTCGTTTTTATAACCGACCATGCTGTCCATCGTATTGATTGCCTTATAAAGCAGCGCTAGGGGCGCACCGCCTAAAAACAAGTAAAATAAGGGAGCCAAAACACCATCTGAAAAATTTTCAGCAACCGTCTCTACGGCAGCCTTTGTGACACCTTCCTCAGATAAGCTTTTCGTATCTCGCCCCACGATACGCGCCACGGCTGTTCGCGCCGCGGGAAGGTTGTTTTCTGCCAGCTTTTGATAAACAGCGGTGGCCTCCTGCTTCAACCCTTTTAATGCCAGCACCTGCCAGCACCATAGCACTTGCAGCGCGAATGAAAGATAAGGGCTAACGAAATTTGCCAATGTGATTGCACCAAAAGCGATGACGCCAGTCACACTTAGAAGTGCCAACACCAGAAATACACCTGCCGCCCGTTCACCCATGGGTGTTTTGGGAAACACCTTGCGCAGCAGCTTTTCAACAAGGGTGATAAAACGCCCCATCCAGACAACGGGATGAGGCATCCATGCGGGGTCGGCTAAAACGATGTCCAGGCAAAAGCCCAGAGCGATTGCCAAAAGATTCATTGCAGCCCTCCGCGCACACAGCAGATTCCTTCTAAAACCGGCAGTTCTTTTCGAGCCCAGCTTTCGCGGGAAACATCAAGAACCCAGCCACATCCGTTTTTGCCGCACCAATCGTGGTAAGGTTTTCGAGGAATAGCAAGCGTTTCCATCACAGCCATTTGTGTGCCTCCGTGCGCTACAATGACCAACATTTCCTGGCTCTCTTCCAGCGCCTTGCAAACCAATGGTTCCAGTGCTTCTAATGTACGGGCACAAAAATCGTGCTTATTCTCCCCTTGCGGAATCTGTCCGCTGCAATCGCTGCCCACCCATTCGAGATATTCGGGGTCTTTTTCCATTTCCTGATAGTTACGTCCTTCAAAAATGCCAAAGCACATCTCACGCAGCCCCTCAACGGCAATCAGCTCGGCTTTAGGGAATAAAATCCGAGCGGTTTCCATTGCACGGCTGAGCGGCGAAGTATATACCACGGGCGGCTGAATCGGTGCAGGACAAAGCGCTGTACGGCCCTCTTCCGATAAGGGAATATCACGCTGGCCTTGGTAGCGTTTTTCTCGATTGTACACGGTTTCACCGTGTCGAATTAAATACAGTTTCATTCCAACTCTCCTTTGATTACCGTAGGGATCCCACAATATACCCGAACAACGCAGCTTGCCTTCGCTGCCAAAAGACAGCCCAGCCTTCCGGCTTGCTCCCGTGCATGGCGCTCGCGTGCGTCAATGGGAACCACCCCTGCCCCGGTTTCGGTGATGATGATCACATCATGCTCCGAAAGCTCCCGGCAAAGAGCTTCTAAATCCTGCGCCTGTTCCGCCAGCTTTTGCACATCCCACACGGCATGTTTGGCAAGCTGCTCTTGTGTCCAGCCCTTCCACTCCCGCACGAAGGTCTTTTTACCGGAACAAAACGGCCCTGTCACTAAAACCATTGTAAACTCCTTCCCAGTTGCCCCAGCACGACGGCAGCCAGCATGGCAAGCTCGCAGCGCTGCAAAAACCAGCCTGCCAAGTCGCCAGTGATTCCGCCAAATTCCTTTTTTGCAACAACATAGTACCGCACAAACACCAAAAGCCCTGCCATTACAGGAAAAAGCCCACGAATACCAAACAAAGCCACAAGCAGTGTCGAAATTCCGGCAAATAACACCGCTAAAGTGATGCGCACCTTTTTTTTATCTGACGACTGTGCAAATGTATGGGCAAGCCCGGTGTTTTTCGCTAAGGGGAAGCCCGCTACCGCCCAGCCGGACAGACAGCGCGAAGCTACAAACGATGCCGCCGCACCACAAAAGCCATAGGCGTCGGCACACCACTGCGCACAAAACCCGGCATATACGAGCAAATAAACTGCCGTGCGAATAAGTGCAAACGCCCCACAGTTTGGGTCTTTTAAGATTTCATGCTTTCGTTCTATGGATGCATGGCTTGCCCTTGCATCCGCCACATCTGCGTATCCGTCCAAATGAATCCCACCGGTCAGAACAACGGGAACCGCGCACAAAAGTGCCGCGCGCAGTACTTCCGATACATCCAGCTGAAAAGCAAGCCATGCCACAACACACCAGCAAGAGGCAATGACCGCCCCAATCAGCGGAAAAGCACACATCGCGTACCGCATGTTTTGCTTATTCCAAACCGGCTGAGGAACCGGAATCGCAGAAAACATTGCAAACGCTACCGCAATGGTTTCCAGCCATTTCATTCTTGCCACTCCCCCTTGTGAACCACCGGTATGCCGTCAATTACTTCAAAAACACAGTCTGCCCTCCGAGCAATTTCGCGGTTTAAATGTGCTAAAAGTACACGGTAGGCTTGCGTTAATTCATCGTAGCTAGCGCCGTCGGAAAAAATTTCATTAGACACCACGACAACCCGTTCACACCGGCGGTAAAGCAGGTCAATGCCGTTTAAAATCTTTTGCTGCGCTCTTTGCGGGGTCATGCCGGGGGCAAACATTTCATTAGCAGCCAAATTAGAAAGGCATTCCAAAAGCGCTGTTTTTCCCCAGATGTCAGCATTTTCAAGCTCGCTTGGACATTCGAGCGTGGTAAACCCCTTCCCGGCACGCATTTGCCGATGGCGCGCAATTCGTTTTTCGCACTCCGCATCGACAGATTGCATAGTGGCGACATATACCCGCGGAGAAGCACCTTTGCAGGCAAGCGATTCGGCGAATGCACTTTTGCCGGATGCTGCACCGCCAATCACTAAAATCAACATGTTTCTGTCTGCTGCGGCTGATAGGCATCAATACCGCATTCCTCAAAGGTATAAGATTCATTATAAACCGTCAGCGCCATGTCCAAAAGCGGCATAACAGCCACAGCACCCGTCCCTTCACCCAAACGCATTCCTGCGTGCAGAACGGGGTGAAGTGCCAAACGCTCCTCCAGCATTTTCGCCGCCGGTTCAGCCGAAAGATGGCTTGCAAAAATCGCCTTTTTCGCGTTTGGGCAAAGTGTGATTGCGCAAAGCGCCGCAACATTGGAAATAAAACCATCCGCCAGCACCGGAACACGATAAGCCGCACCGCCTAAAAACATGCCGCACATTGCTGCTAAATCCAGCCCGCCCACTTTGCAAAGCACGTCCACAGGGTCTTTGGGGTTGGGCCGATGCAGGGAAAGCGCTGTTTCAATCGCCGCTTGCTTTTTTGCAAGGCCCGCGTCTGAAAGCCCGGCTCCGCGCCCTGTCACCTCTTTGGGTGAAACGCCAAGCAGCACTGCTGCCACCGCACTCGCTGTTGTGGTGTTGCCGATGCCCATTTCGCCTGTTGCCAGTAAATCAGCATCCAGCTCTTTCACGAGAGAAATACCAATTTCAATGGCTTGCAGCGCCTCCTCACGGATCATGGCCGGGCGCTGAGTGATGTCTTCCGTGCCGTTTCTCACGCGGCGAGAAAGAACGCCTTTCACGGCGGGATAATTGAAAACACCTACATCTACCGGAACGACACGGCAGCCCGCGACACGCGCCATTTGACATACAGAAGTGCGCCCGGTGGCAAGGTGGTCGGTGACATGGGCTGTCACTTCACTGCCGGATTGACTCACTCCTTGGCGCACAACGCCATTATCTGCGCAAAATACTGCCAGCGCTTTCTTGTTAAGGCAAATATTCTCCGTTTCCTTGAGCGCCGCCATACGGATGATGACTTCTTCCAATAATCCTAAGCTTCCCAGCGGCTTTGCGCAGTTATCCCAGTGCGCTTTTGCACGCTGGGCGGCCGTTTCATTGGCTGAAGAAATCTCCGCCAGAAATGTTTCTAATTCGATCATTTTGATACTCCTTTGCCGCTGTTACAAAGCGCTGTGCCGCGCCGGGAATGCCAGGAAAATAAAGATGACCAAAGCCGGCATACAAACGCTTTTGATGAATACCGCAGCGCCATTTTCTTGTGCCAATGGGCTTTTCGGCAGTAAAATCTGCACCGTTTTCGGTGGAATCCCAGTAATGAAAGGAATGAATGGGAAACGTTTGCCCTTTTTGGCATAAAAGCCCATCTGTCTGTGCGGTGAGCAGCGCATAGCCAAAGCGCACCGGGCGTGTTCCTTTTTGCCCGCTGCCGTTCAGGACACCGCACATTGCATAGCTTTTTCCTTCCGGGCTTTCCAATGACTTCCCCAAATAGAGAAATCCGCCGCATTCGGCAATAATGGGAAGCCCGTTTTTTGCCGCGCGAGCAATTTCGCTGCGCATGGCGTCATTTTGTTCCAGACGTTCGGCGTAAAGCTCAGGGTAGCCCCCGCCGAGATACAGTCCGGCACAATCTTTAGGCAAAACGGCATCGTTTAACGGACTAAAAAACACAAGCTCAGCCCCTTGGCGGCGCAGGGCTTCTAAATTTTCTTCGTAATAAAAGCAGAAGGCTTCGTCCCGCGCGACGGCGATGCGGACTGCCGGATTGCATTCAAGTGGTGCTTTTTCGCTGATTTCCGTGAGTTGATGTTCTCCGCTGAGTGCCAGTAAATGCTCGATGTCCACCGTTTCTTCCAGCACTTGCGCAATTTCAGCCAGACGTTTTTGTAAATTGTCAATCTCGCCTGCTGTACGTAGGCCGAGGTGACGGCTTTCAATTTCGGCTTGCGGTAAATGCGGCACATAGCCCAAAACGGCAAGTCCTGTTTCGCGCTCCAACATGGGCGCAAGCATTTCAAACATCGCGTGTGTGCATTGGTTCAGTAAAACGCCGCAGATGTGGCTGTTTTTCCGAAATCCGACCAGCCCGGCAATTTGCGCCGCCAGTGTCACGCTGGTACCCTTGGCCTGCACCACTAAAACAACGGGAATATCAGCGGTGTCGGCCACCTCCCAAGTAGAAGCTTTCGTTGTTGTTCCGCCCAGTCCATCGTAAAACCCCATGACGCCTTCGCATAGGGCAAAATCGCTGTCTTTAGCGGCATTGTCTAAAAGGCCGCGCACAGTTTCCTTTCCCGAAAGAAATAAATCCAAATGACGGCAAGGCTTTCCCAATGCGATTTCGTGAAACATGGGGTCAATATAATCCGGTCCGCATTTAAAAGCACTGACGCTCAGCCCCTTTTCTTGCAGAGCCAAACTGAGCGCAGCGGCAATCACGGTTTTTCCGCTGCCGGATGACAGCGCGGCCAACATCAGCTTACGCATGGCATCCCTCCGTTATAATCCAAATAGGGTTTAAGGCTTCCATCATGTGCAGCCCGCCGACCGGCCTTGAACGCGCTGCCGAAATCTGGGTAATTTCCGCTTGTTTGCCGTGTTCGCGCAAGGCTTCCACTGCCGCCGAAAGGCTTTCCGGCGCGATGGCCGTAACGCAAATGCGGGCATTTTTATTTTTTTCGTAGACCTGCCGGATAATTTCTTTCATGTTGCCGCCGCTTCCCCCGATGAATACAGCATCCGGCGCGGGCAGCGGCAAGAGGGCATCCGGTGCTTTGCCCTTTTGAACATGTAGATTCCACGCGGCAAATTTTTGTCTGTTTTGTTCGATTAACCCGCAGGCTTCGTCGTTTCGCTCAATGGCATATACCTGACCACGGCAAGCAGCCCGTGCCATTTCGACACTGACGCTGCCCGTTCCCGCGCCCACATCCCAAACAGTTTCTTCAGGCTGAAGGGCAAGTTTTGCCATCACCACAGCCCTCACCTCTTGCTTTGTCATAGGGGTTTTGCCGCGGATAAAGCTGTCATCCGGCATTCCCGCATGGCAAAAGGGCTTTTTAAACGGCTGCACCAGCAAAACAGTCAGAGAAGGAAAGGTTTGTTTTACAAGCTCCTCGGCACTGGCCGTGACAATGCGTTCACGGGGGGTAAAGAGTTCTTGGCCGGCGGTTACTTCTAGTGTTCCCATGCCGGCCTGTGTCAGCTGGCGGCAAATCTCCTGTGCGGTCAGCATGCCGCCGGTTAAGAAAAAGGTGGGCCGCACTTCGTCGATTTCCGCCGCAGCACAGCAGGAAACACCGTGTGCGGAAACCAATTTCCATTCCTGCCACGGACGGTGCAGCTTTGCAGCCAGCATCTGAACACTGGAAATTCCGGGAAAATACTCGCATTCATACCCCCTCATTTCCGAAAGCGCTTTTTCTAAATGCACTGCCCCCGAATAAAACCCTGTGTCCCCACTGAACAGCACACAGGCATGAGTGCCTTGAAAGGCAGAAAGACGCCGGGCAATTTCTTTGGTTTGAATGCTTTGAAAAATCTCGGCGCGGCTGCGTACTGTTTCGCTCAGCGTTTCTATCAGACGTGGTGCGCCAATCACAAGCTGTGCTTGCGACAGCGCTTGTTTTGCCTGTCCGGTGAGCGCTTCTTCCCCGCCGAAGCCCATTCCAATCAAACTGACTTTCATTGCATTTCCCTTTCACATTCTTTGAGGATTTCCTCTATTGTCATGCCTTGCTCCTCCGGCCTTCGCAGTACAATGAGGCCCACACCCGCTTCCCGCGCCGCCGCTGCTTTCTCGGAAAATCCGCCCGCTTCGCCACTGTCTTTCGTCACCATCCAGCGAATATTCCATTGGCGCAAAAGCGCAAGATTCAGCGCATTGGAAAAAGGGCCTTGCATTGCGCAGATATGCGCGCGCGGAATCCGCACTTTTTCACACGCCTGCAAGCTTTCCTGCATCGGCAGTACTCGCACATAAAGGCGTTCAGGAGGCAAGCTTTGATAGGCTTTTAATTCTTTTGCCCCGGTTGCCAGAAAAATATTTCCCGTTGTTGTCTGTAAGATTTCGGCTGCATGTGCTGCATCTTCGGCAAACAGCACGCCGCTGTCCTGCGCGGGCTGCGTTTTTGCACGCAGCAGACGCAGCAGTCGAACGCCCGTTTGCTTTGCAGCCGCAAAAATTTGACGGCTGACTTCGATGGCATAGGGGTGCGTTGCATCAATACAAAGATCGGCCCCAGACAGCAAAGCAGCCATTTCCTGTGCGTTTTTTCTTCCGCACAGCACACGGCAGTCTGGCAATTGCTGCATTTGCTCTTCGCCGTATTCTGTGGCCACGCAAACAGTAACGAAAGCACCCAAGGCAATCAGGTGTGCAGCCAACGTGCGGCCGTCACTTGTGCCGCCGAACAGGACAACGTTCATTTTCTCTCATACCCCCGCGGCGTCACCATGCGCCCGCAAACTTCCTGTGTGCTTGAGGAGCCGATAAACACGGTGGTAAACATATCGAGCGTTTCTTTTGCAAGTTCATCCAAAGAGAGAATCTTTGATTGCTGGCCGTCCCGCCCAATATTTTTTACCCAGCCGCATACGGTTTGCGGCGAGCGATGCGCAAGCAGGATCTCACAGGCACGCGCTAAATATCCTGCCCTTTTTTTAGAGGACGGGTTATAAAGGCAAATGGAAAAATCACCTTTTGCCGCGCATTCGAGCCGATTTTCAATCACTTCCCACGGCGTAAGCAGGTCGGAAAGCGAAATGACGCAAAAATCGTGCATCAGCGGCGCTCCCAGCACTGCCGCGCCCGAAAGAGCGGCGCTCACGCCCGCCACTACTTCAATTTCTACATCGGGGAATTGCGGCGCCATTTGCAAAATAGGCCCAGCCATTCCGTAAACGCCCGCGTCACCGCTGCACACCATCGCAACTGTCTTTCCTTGCTGCGCCAATTCCAATGCGCGGCGGCAGCGCTCCAACTCCTGTGTCATAGGGGTGGTAAACACTTCTTTTTCAGGAAAAAGCGGCCGCACTAAATCAATATAAACCGTGTAACCGCAAAGCACATCGGCATGGCTGAGCGCTTGCATGGCCTGTCCCGTCATAAACTGTGCATTGCCCGGCCCCAAGCCGACAACATAGAGGTGCTTCAATTTGTCCAACTCCAATCCGGTGTAAACTCTTTTTGTGCCGCAGCAACTGTCACGCCGCCCCCGGCCAGTTTGGGAAGCAAAAGCTCTCCCTTTGCCGCGAGACAGGCGGCTCGTTCGCAGACATTTTCCACACCAACCGTTTTTTGCACAAACTCCGAAGCGGAAAATGTGCCTTGAACGGCGGCAAGCTCTTGAGCTGAATAAGTCAAAAGCGGTAAACCCCGCTCATGGCAAAAAGCTGTCAGTGCAGGTTCGTTCTTTTTGATATCAATGGTTGCCACGGTACAAACAGCCTCCATGCACAACTCTGCTTGCTCCAAAAAGCGGTCAATCTGCTCGGCCAATCGTTCTTGTTCGATTCCTCGGCGGCACCCGACCCCAAGCACTACAATGCGCGGAACAAGATGGAGCACTTGCTGGGGCTGGCGAAACACGCTGAGAACGACCTGCGCTTGTCCGCTTTGTGCAATTGTAATATTTGTCGGCGGCGTTCCCTGAATCTCCCACGGAGAAGAAAAAACAACTTCTTTTCCCTCTAACAAACGCGATGAGCAAGTGACGATGTTTTCGGTGTGGCACAGCGCCATATTCTGCCGCTTTGCCCATTCGTCCACAGCAAAAACCCCGCGAACGTCGGTGGCGGTCGTTAAAACCGGAACGGCACCGATTTTCCCGGCTAAGATACGCGCCCAATCATTCGCGCAGCCTAAATGGCCGGATAAAATCGGGATGACATAGCGTCCTGCTTCGTCCAGCACAAGAACGGCCGCATCCGTCGTTTTGTCTTTCACACACGGGGCAATGCTGCGCACAGCAATGCCGCACGCGCCAAGAAACACCAGCACATTCCCCTTTTGAAAATAGCGCTTTGTCCACTGTGCCGCGGTCATCGGTTTTCCGCTTCGGGACACTTCGCCGCCCGTGTACTGCGCCATGGTGTGTGCCAGCTGCATTCCCTTTTCTGTAAAAGCAAGATAATAAAGGCTCATTTGCTTGCCTTTCTAAATTCTGTTTCAAAAGACGGATGGTACAATAAACTTCTGTTGTACCCCTCTCCCAAAAAATCACCAATCAGGAGCAGCGCTGTTTTAGAAATTCCATTTTCTTGCGCGGCCTGCGCCAAGGTTCCCACGGTACAGCGCACCGTTTTTTCGTCTTCCCACGAGGCTTTATATACAATGGCTGCGGGGGTATCGGCTGTGTATGCTCCGGCTAAAAGTGCATCTTGCACGCGCTGGGTCATTCCGGCTGATAAAAACAGCACCATGGAAGTGCCGTGCTGTGCCAAAACCTCCAGCCTTTCCCGCTCAGGAACGGGGGTTCGACCCTCCATGCGTGTGATGATGACGCTTTGGCTGACCCCCGGCAGTGTGTACTCAGCGCCGAGCGCCGCCGCTGCTGCGCAAAAGCTGGAAACACCGGGCGTATCATCATAAGCAATTCCTATTTCCCGAAGGGCATCCATTTGCTCCCGAATGGCGCCAAAAAGGCACGGATCACCAGTGTGTAAACGCACAACTTCTTTGCTGCACTCCTCGGCCTTGCGCATCACATCCAACACTTCTTCCAGCGTCATGTGGGCGCTGTTATAAATTTCGCACCCTTGCTTCGCATTTTCCAATAACTGATCATTGACTAAACTTCCGGCATAAATAATCACATCGGCTTGCTGCAAAAGACGTGCGCCGCGCAGTGTGATTAAGTCGGGCGCACCCGGTCCCGCTCCCACAAAATGAACCATCAGCTTACTCCTTTACAATAATTGTTGCAAAATATCCGGCAGATTCCTGCGCATATAAATCGGTGCAAACCCGCTCGTCCGGCAGACCGCAATTTTTCACCATTTTAGCATGGGAAAGCAGTCCTTGGCGATCCAGTGCATCTGCTACTTCATGCAGCCGCTTGCCCGACTTCATCAGCACTTTTGTACCGGACATGGCAAGCGCCTCCGAAAGAGGCACAGCGCCCGCGGGCAGGATATGAAGCGGGGTATTCATCTCGGTTAAACTTTCACCCAGGCGGGCAGCAACAGCACAAAAGCTGGGCACACCGGGAATCATGACGGTTTCATAACCGCGCTTTTTTAAAATTTCCATCAGATAGGAATATGTTGCATAAATGGAAACATCGCCCAAATTGAGCATTGCCACATCTTGCCCGTTGGCAAGATAGGCTTCCAGTCGGTCTGCCGCTGCCAAATGAGCCGCATGTTGGCGCTCTTTTTCCCGTTCCATTGTAAAAAAAAGCGGCACAATCTCTTTTTTCGACAAATCCACCGCTGCACTTGCAATGTCCAGCGCCAGCATTTGCTCGCTTTTTGTTTGCGGGGCTGCAATCACTTGGCAAGCCTCTAAAACGCGCACTGCCTTTAGGGTCAGCAGCTCCGGGTCGCCCGGGCCAATCCCCACGCCATAAAAGATCCCTTTTTTTGTCATTTCCATAAACGAATCAAATCCTCTGTTTCTCTTGTTCTGCCCAGTTCTCCATACTCATTGGAAAACAAAACCGCACCCACTTGATAAGCGCCCGCGGCACGGCGCTCCAAATGATTTTGGATGGCTGCAAGCAGCGAAGCCATCACCTGTTCTTTCAGCCCTGCTTTGCTCAGCAGTTCAAAGCACGCATCCGTCGTGGCAGCCTCTATCAATTGCTGACACAAGGCTTGCCCCGCGCCGCAAACTGCGGCATGGGCGCAAATTAACTCTGTGCGGCAATCTGCCCAGCGGGAATGCGTGTTCATAATCCCTCCCGCCAGCTTGACCAGTTTGCCGATATGGCCTACCAGCAGCACGGTTGAAAAGCCGTATTCTGCCGCCATGTCCAAAGCTTCTCCAATAAAGTTGGAACATTTGACAACAGCAACCGCCTCGCTTGCAATACGATTTTCCTGCAAAAAAGCTTCTCCATAGTTGCCGGGCGTTAAAATTAAATGCTTTTTGCCCAGCGCCGCGGCCTGCTTTTCGCACAGCGCAATGGTATCTACGAGGGCCTGAACGCTCATCGGTTCCACAATGCCGCTCGTTCCCAAAATAGAAATTCCGTTTACGATGCCAAGGTGGGGGTTAAATGTTTTTTTTGCAATCTCGCGCCCGCCTTCTGCCGCAATAATCACACGAAACGCTGTTTTTATATTGCGCGCTGCACAGATATCCTGAACAGCCTGTGCAATCATCGCGCGCGGCACACGGTTGATGGCCGCGCTGCCCACCGGCTGATCCAGCCCAGGTTTTGTTACAACGCCAACGCCTTTCCCGCCGTCAATGACAACGTCCGCTGACGGCGATGCAAGCGGCTCAATCCTTGCGCCAATGCGCATACCGTGTGTTGCATCAATATCATCGCCGCCATCTTTTCGCACCCAGCACATCGCACCGGTGTGGTCACGCCCGCCATCCATCGGGCAAACAGTAATTGTAATCCCTTTGGGCGTATGCACCGAAACGGTCTGCGGCACGCTTCCGTCCAGCCAGTATTCTGCGGCGGCTTTTGCGGCCAAGGCAGCGCATGTACCGGTGGTATAGCCGGTGCGCAGCTTTTTTCTTGCGTCCACAGTATTCATGACATATGCAACTCGGCTTCATGCAAAAGCTCGTCGAAAAGAACGCCGTACATTTCTCGAACTTCCTCCAGGCTGCCCAGTCCTTCCCGAACGGTATGAACCGTTTTTCCGTGCTGCTCCATCACGCCGCGCAAGCTGTCGGAAGAATCGCCCAGCATATCCTCAAGCACATGTTCGCCCGCAGTCAGCATTAAGGGAATTAAGCAAACTTCCCGTGTGTCAACACGCGCGGCAGCAGTTTCAAAATCCGGCCAGCCTTCCACGGTTGTGACAAAGCAATCGGTTCGCCCTTCGGCGTGCATCATCATTTCCAGTGCAGGATAAACAAGGTTGGCAAAATGCTCAGTTCCGTGCCCCATATACACAAGCGAAGTATCTGCCTGCTTGGTGTAGCGCTGCATTAAAATCCGTGCCAAAGCCTGCACTTGATGCGTGGAAGACAAAAGCGGCTTACCAATGAAAAATGCTTCAAACCGGGTACGATAACCTTCCAATTCCTGTACCAGTGCTTCGTAATCGATGCCCGGCAAAAGGTGGGTTGGCTGGATGATGACATGTGTCACGCCCTGCTGGTACAAATTTTCAAGCGCCTGTGCGGGTGAAAAAATTTCTTCGCCGCGCTTTTTGAGTGCTGCACGAATGCGCGGGCTGGTGAATGCGCGAACAAACGTCGCCTGCGGCATACGGCTGCACAACACCTGCTCCGTCCACGTTATATTTTTGCGTGTTTTTTCCACACTGCTTCCAAAACTCACTACAAGCAACCCTTGCTTCATTCATTCCATCCTTTCCGGTAATGCCTAGGGCGTATCTGAAAATAAAGAGATGAAAAATTAGGCTTTTCAGAAATTCTCTAAAACAAACAAAAAAGACCTTTCTTTTTATGATAAAAGAAAGGTCTTAAAAGCTGCGCTCGGCTTTTTGCCTGCGCTTTAAAATTTCCGTTTCAGCGTTTTGTCCGTCCGCGTATTCGGTTCTGCCTTTCCCTTGGGCAGTATGCACCGTTGGGCAGGTCTTCCGGCTCTGAGCGCGTTTTTCCTTTGTCTTCCCGTCCTGAAAAGGCAGTGGCAAAGGTGCGTTTTCCCTCATTACGGCGGCGGTCCCGCACGGGCGTTTCACCCGTTTCCCTATTCTTCCGAAAGAATCGTATCTTTCAGACACCCGACAGCGGTTTTTCAGCATCTATTGGCTGCAAGATGGCAAACTATGTGCTGCTTGAGCCAATTTTCGCTTATTATACCACATTCGTGTTCATTTGAAAAGTGCCTCGATTAGTTTTTTATCCGGCAATCGGCTCTGTGCCGAAATATTCACAAATGGCCTCATAATAAACGCGCGCTGCTTTTTGTGCGCCGCTGTCACCCGTCCAGTACAGCACGTCTGAATCGCTTGTCAAAAAACACTGTTCCACCAGCACCGCCGGACACTGCGCCTGTTCCAGCACACCAAAAGTTTGTTCTGGGTAGACATTGGTATCGTTCACTTCACGCACTAGTTTTTGATAACCGCCCTCGCCATCGTCCATGTAATATAAAAAGCGAACCCCTCCAAATCCGCGCAGGTTCTGGCCCTGCGCACCAATTCCCGCAGCAATCGTCTGCGCAAAGCGCATGGAATCGTCATAATATTCGCTGCCGGGGGTTTGGGGATAACACTCAAACCCGGTAGCACTATACGTTTCATCAGAATTAAAGTGAATGCTCAAAAACAGGTCTGCCTTTTCGGAGTTCGCAACCGCTGCACGGTCTGCGATGCTTAATCCTTCTCCTGCTTGTCTTGTGAGCACAACACGGTAATTCTCGTCCGCAAGCAGCAGTGCTTCCAAAGCGCTTGCCGTTCGCTCTGTTTCTTCCGATTCCACCGCGTAATATTCAGCGCCTCGGTCAATCCCACCATGACCGGGGTCAATAACGATGATATGACGGCTTTCGCCGCCAAGCGAAACAACATCCAACTGAGTGGCGATTCCCTTTACCAGCTGAACGGTACTATATACGATGCAGCACACCAACACAGCGCAAACCATCAAAATAATTTTCTCCACACCGGAAAAGCGCTGTCGTTTTTTCTTTCTTCTTTTTTTAGCAGGTGCCTTTCGACGTCTTGGCGGCTGGGAGCGGACCACCGGTCTTTCTACCTGAGGCCATTCTGTTTCTGGGGGCATGTTCATTCTTTCACTTCCTATTCCGCATTACGCCGGTACGCTGTACTCTAAACGGTAGCCCAGCTTGTACACAGTTTGAATCCATTTTGCTAAATCCAGCTTTTTTCTAATTTTCTGAATGTGAACATCTACCGTTCGGGTATCACCGCAATAGCGATATCCCCAAGCAAGCTGAAGCAGCGCTTCCCGGCTCATTGCGCGGTGAGGATGGCGTGCCAGCGTAGCCAGAACGGAATATTCCTGTGGAGTAAGGGCAACATTTTCCCCTTCCCGCGTCACAAGCCGTCGGACAAAATCAATCTTGCAATTTCCGATGCAGCACTCCTTTTGTTTTGGCGCACAAGCCAACAGCATTGCAACACGCGCTTGCAGCGCTGCGGGAGTTAGGGGCAAAATTAAATATTCTTCCTCCTGTGCGGCCATACGCGGCGATTTTTCCATAACTTCCTCGTAGCTTCCGCAAAAAACAACAGGAACGCCTTGGGGAAGGCTGCGGCAAAGCGAAAAACAATCGCCATCGGACAGCAAGGCATCCATAATCAGCAAGTCATAAGTATCCTGTGTCTCTTTTTCGCAGGCTTCCTGCACGCAAAAAACCTCATCTACACAATGGCCTTGCTCTTTCAAAAGTTTTGTTAAGACACCGTTTTTAGCAGCATCGTTTTTTACCATCAAGATATGTGCCATTTTTCCACTTCCTTTGGTTCAATCAGCGCTTAAAACCCTCTTTTTTCAAACGCTGTCAACTAATATACGAGAAAAAACGGCACGATATTTCATACTTTTACAAAAATAATATTTTCTTAAGATTTCTTTCACAAAGCGTTTGCACCGTCAACCGCTTGGATCAAATCCATGTTCGTTCCGGTGAGTCCGCAAAGATGAACTCCATTTTTTTGCAGCTGCTTGAGCGTATTAATCGTTTGAACTGTAATCACTTCCCCCGGAACCAAAAGAGGAATACCCGGTGGATACGCCCAAATATATGCGGCACTGGCACAACCTTCCGCCTCGGACAAAGAAAGTAATTTGGTATTTGCCCGCTGTGCTTGCGCTAAGGTATACGCACTTTTCGGAATCTCTCCCGTGGACAAAACCGGTTTTGCCGATGCTTTTTCTGCAATTTGATCCAGTTCACACAAGGCATGAGCAAAGCGGAGTAAGTCTTGTCTTGTGTCGCAGCATGAAGTCATCGCCACCACATAACGCGGTTGCGCCATTTCCGTTTCAATATGATAATCCTCTCTTAACCGACGCGCCAACTCCACGCCGCTCCAATTGGTTTGGAAGGTATTTACTACCAGCTTTCCCGGGTCAAGTGCCCAAAAGCAGCCATTTTTTGTTTGCTGAGGTGTTCCATACCCCAAAACGCAGAGTTTTTGGAGCGGAAGAATAGCTTCATGAAAAGCAGAAAGGTTTTCTTGCCATTGCTTTGCTAAGGTCATGTGCTCGGCTGCAATCCAGCGAACACAGCTATCTATCGAAGCCATCAGCAAGTAAGAGGGGCTGCTTGTTTGAAACAAGGCCATTTGCCTTGCAAGCTCCTTTTCGTCAACAAGACTTCCCTGCCAATGGACAGCGGCCGTTTGTGTTAAACTGGGCAAAACTTTATGCAGACTGTGTATCACGACATCGGCTCCTGCCGCAATTGCGCCGCCCTCAAAGCCATCCATTACGCCTAAATGCGCCCCGTGGGCTTCATCGACAATGACGGCCACCCCATGTTGATGTGCTGCCTCACAGATGGATGCAATATCACTAATTACCCCTTCATAGGTAGGGCTTGTCAGAATAAGCACTTTCGCATTAGGAAACTTTGCAATCGCTTGCCGAACTTGCTGGACAGATAAGGAACCGCAAATACCAAACTGTACATCCTGCGGCGGCAGAAGATAACGAGGTGTTAAGCGGCAAAGCTCTATGGCATGGTAAACTGATTTATGACAGTTGCGCGCCACCAACACCTCCGCGCTTTCCCCTGCTGCCGCACGAATGGCAGCGAGAATCCCGCCCGTGCTTCCGTTGACGGAATAAAAGCAGCGTTTACTGCCCCAAAGCTGTGCCGCCAGCGTCATGGAATCACGCAAAAGCCCCTCGGCGTCATGCAGATCATCAAAGCCGGGGATTTCGGTGATATCCAAATGTGCTGCAAGTGTTTTTAAATATTCTGCTCGATTTTTCTTTCGTTTATGGCCGGGCATATGAAGCGGAATGGTATTGGTATTTACATATTGAGACAACATTGCCAGCAAGCTGTCATTTGATTGACGATACATCATAGTTTCATCCTCAGTGAAAATTGCGATACACTTTTTATAAACAATACAAGGAACAGCCCTGCAAACGCAGGGCTGTTCCTTAAAGACAAATTATTGACCTACGGCTTCTTTCAAAAGCTCGGCACGGTCGGTGTTTTCCCAACGCACACCCAGCTCTTCACGACCCATATGGCCGTAAGCAGCCAACGGACGATAAATCGGCTTGCGCAAGTCGAGCGCCTCAATGATAGCAGCCGGGCACAAGTCAAACACTTTCTCCACAGCTTTTTCGATGCGCTCCTCGTCTACCTTACCGGTGCCGAAGGTATCCACACGAATGCTGACGGGCTGTGCCACACCAATGGCATAAGCCAGCTGCACTTCGCAGCGATCTGCCAAACCAGCCGCCACAATGTTTTTGGCCACCCAGCGGGCAGCATATGCAGCGCTGCGGTCTACCTTTGTGGGGTCCTTGCCGGAGAAAGCACCGCCGCCGTGACGACCCATGCCGCCGTAGGTATCAACGATGATTTTACGGCCAGTCAAACCGGAGTCACCCTGCGGGCCACCCACTACGAAACGGCCTGTCGGGTTGACATAGAACTTGGTGTTCTCGTCCAAAAGCTCGGCGGGCAGAACCGGGCGGATAACTTCGCGCTCGATGTCAGCGCGAAGCGTTTCCATATCGATGCTGGAAGAATGCTGGCTGGAGATTACAACTGCATCAATGCGAACGGGCTTGTCCCCGTCATATTCCACAGTGACTTGGCTTTTGCCGTCCGGGCGCAGATAACCCAATGTGCCGTTTTTGCGAACTTCCGTCAAACGCTTGGACAGTTTGTGTGCCAAGGAAATGGGAAGCGGCATCAATTCGGGGGTTTCGTTGCAGGCATAACCAAACATCATGCCCTGGTCACCAGCACCGCCGGGATTCACGCCCATTGCAATGTCGGGGCTTTGCTCGTCCACGTTGGACAGCACCGCGCAGGTCTCAGCATCGAAACCATACTTTGCACGGGTGTAGCCGATATCTGCAACAACATCACGCACAATGCGCTGGAAATCCACATAAGTATTGGTGGTAATTTCACCCATGATGTGAATCATACCGGTGGAAGCAGTCACCTCGCAAGCCACACGGCTGTTGGGATCCTTCTCCAGCAATGCGTCCAAAATCGCGTCGGAAATTTGGTCGCAGATTTTGTCGGGATGCCCTTCGGTAACGGATTCGGAAGTAAACAATTTTCTTGCCATAGCAAAACAGTCCTTTCTTTTGACGCACAAGAGCAAAAAAGCAGCCCGGCGAAAACCGGGCTGCCAACAGCTTATCTCTCGGATTTTCACCGCAGGATTTGGCACCTTACCGAAACGGCAGGTTGTCGGACTTCATCGGGCCTGTTCCCTCTGTCACTCTTGATAAGTCAATGATTCTTTTTTCTTTATTATACCCTTTCCATCGAATTTGTCAAGCCTTTTTCGATAAAAAGTGACAAACCGGACGGTATAACACCAGCGTAGCAGCGCTGTTGGTCAGGGCTTTCATCAGGTTAAACGGAATAATGGCCGGCAACAGCAGCTTAACCACTTCTTCTACGCGAGAGCCCAAAAAAATCGGTGTTAAAATCAAATTGCATCCGCACATAATGGCCGTCTGAGCCAACACACCCAGGCCCAAGCCCAAAATAGCTCCGCCATAGGTATGTTTTTTTTGATAGATGGTTCCTGCAATCACAGAAAAAGCGCCTGTTGCCAAAATGTGCATAATAATGCCAATCGGGCCGCTGGCTGCACTCACCGTCAAGCCCTGCGCTACACTGACCAGAACCGTCAAACCCAGGCCAATCCATGGACCAAACAGGAAGGTTCCCATCAAAACAGGAATATCCGCGGGGTCATACTCCAAAAAAGGAGCCGCCGGAATAATCGGAAAGTGAATGATGGCTGTCAGCGCAACCGCGAGTGCTGTCAGCATTGCAATGGTGGTGAGCTTGGTGATTCTTTTCGTGATGATGTTTGTCATGATAATGACCTCCTTTGTATTTGAGGTCTGCCCGTGACACTGCCACAAAAAAACGCCCTTTCCGCTGTTGCGAAAAGGGCGCACCGACGCTGTAAAAACGCAGGAAACCTGCGGCAGCATTGTTTCTTTCATCCGGACTATACCGTCGGCTTTGGAATTTCACCAAATCAGCACAGCGCGAAAGCGCTGTGGTCGCGGGCTATACCGCCGGTGGGGAATTTCACCCCGCCCCGAAACAGACTTTAATCATATTATAAATCATGCAAAGAAAAAGTCAAGCCTTGCTGTATTCTTTTACCCTAAAATAGAAAGGCCGACTTTTATAGAACTGCAACCGGCAGCCTTCTATGCAAAACGCACAAAATAATTTTAAATCGCCTGAACCGCCTGCTGCAACGCCTTCGCCACCTGATCCGGGCAAGATGTGCTGCGTGCCCCACAAGTCAGCCCGCTCATGCGCTCAATTGCATCCTGCGCCGTCATGCCTTTTAATAAAGAGCACAAACCTTTTAAATTGCCGTTGCATCCGCCTACCACTTCAATATTGCGGATTACACCGCTGTCATCCAGCTCGATATGAGTTTCTTTGGAGCAAACGCCATGATTCTGATAAGAAAAAGTCATTCTATTCAACATCCTTTAAATATATTGCTGTGTAAAGCATTTCTTAAAATATCGCTAGGTATTTTACCATATTTTTTTTACTTTTGCAATTCCCTTTTTTGAGAAGATCGATCCAAGAGTGCTTGTATTTGTGAATCTTGTGTGACACAAGCGCCTAAAGGTGCCGGTTTTGACATATGCATTCCATGAAAATCAGAACCACCCGTAATAATCCAACCATACTTTTGTGCCATCTGACGAAGTGTTTGCTGGTCATCGATACGATTACGCGGGTGGTCAATCTCCACGCCATCCAGCAACTCTTTCTCCCCAAGCTCCTGTGCCAGCTCCATACTATTATAAACGCTGGGATGTGCAAGCACCGCCACACCTTTCGCCCGATGCACCATGGCCAATACATCATCCACCGAGTCATATGCGGGATCGTGCAGAACACTTCCCCCTTTACCAAACAATTCTCGATAAAGGTCTTTATAAATTCCGTCTGTATAACCATACTCATACAGTACTCGAATGATATGTGTTTTATAAGTGACACCGCTTCTTTTCGTAATTTCCAATACGGCGTCGCGCGTAAACTGTGGGTAACGTTTCTCCAGTTCGGCAATGCTTTTGGCCGTAGCCTCATTGCGTCTTCGAGCCATTTCCGCACAAAAAGCGCGCAATTCGTGTGTGAGTTCGGGCAAATAGCAAAGCAAATGTACTCGCCGTTCCCGGCGGGCGTCAAAGCACGTTAATTCAGTGGCAGGAATCAGCGACACCCCTTGCTCACGGGGGTGAGCCATTGCCCATTCCAAAGCCTGAATGCTGTCATGGTCAGAGACAGCTAAATGCGTCAGGCCCGCTCTCATTGCCAAAAACGGCAGCCGCTCAACATCTGCTGACCCATCTGAAAAATTGGTATGCGTATGCAAATCTCCCGCCATACAAACCCCTCGCTTTTATTTCATTCCTTTTCATTGTAACGCATCCGCACACAAATCACAAGCTTATACAGGCAAGCACCCTGCCGCTAAACAATCTTCAATGACATTTTGAATATGGCAAGGCTGGACTTGCTCTTCATAGAGCAGACTTGCCAATTTGTATACAAACGCTTCATCGTCTGAAATATCTGCTTGCTCCCCGCCTTCCCAAGCAATTCCGTATGCGGGATAATCATTTCCCAGCTCGTCCTGCTTCATTTCACAAAAAACCCAAAAATTCACTTCAACAGCCCCTTGTTGTCCTTTTTCTGGAAGCTTTCTGAAAAATCGTTTTCGCTGTTTCGATAAGATGCGGCATCTGCGCACCAAAAGCACTTGGAATAAGCAGGGAATCTCTGCATTTTTGTTTACATTTTATCAAAAATCTGCGCTTTCCTTTGTTTTCAGAAATACTCTGGTTTGCATTATACCAAATCAAAAGGGCTGAATATGGAAAATTTTGTAAAATAAAGATTATTTTACCATTTATTGGAAGTTTTTATTTTGCAGGGCGCTTGTTAAGATTCTTTTGTCACTTTTGTTTCGGCAAAAAGCGCCGCAATCTCTTTCTTCTCCGGCAGCGCTGTCGAAAACGCACAAGCGCTTCCCGCCGCAATTCCCATGCGAAGGGCGTAGATATAGTCGCCGCTTTCCAGCCAGCCGCTTAAAAAACCAGCTACCATAGAATCGCCTGCCCCTACCGAGTTTTTCACTGCTCCTTTTGGGGCACAGGCTGTATAAACCGCTCCCTTCTCATCAATTAGGACAGCACCTTCCCCAGCCATGCTCACTAAAACATTCTGCGCTCCTCGCTGTTGCAGCTGCAACGCACAGCGCACAACGTCGGCGTGTGTCGCAATTGTTTGCCCAAATATCGCGCCAAGCTCTATATGGTTCGGCTTCACCAGAAAGGGACGACATTCTAAGGCATTCATGAACAGTGCTCCCTCCGCATCCAAAACCGTACAGACTTCTTTTGCTTTGATCGCTTGGAGAATTTCTTTGTAAATCGTTTGCTCCACTCCCCGCGGCACACTTCCCGCCAAAACGAGCACATCCCCCTTGTTCAAACGTGACAAGCCATCCATAAATCGGGTCATATCATTGGATGAAATCGCAGGACCTTTTGCGTTGATCTCCGTTTCTTTGTCTGATTTTACTTTTACATTGATGCGTGTTTGCCCTTGAGCCAATGCTGTAAAGGCTTCTTTTATTCCCATATCATGCAGTTTGGCACGCAGAGCTTCACCAGTAACCCCCCCGACAAAGCCAAGTGCGGTGTTGTTCATGCCCAAACGTGAAAGCACAACGGAAACGTTGATTCCCTTTCCCCCGCATTGCAGTTCTTCTGATTGTGTTCGATTGAGTTCGCCTGTGTTGAAGTGATCCAGGCGGACGACATAGTCTAATGATGGATTAAACGTAACGGTATAAATCATAAACCTTTGCCCTTCTAAAGTGGTGATAAACATGCAATAGCGTCTTTAACGCCAAAAAGCCTTTGAAAAGGTGCACGCACACCTTTTCAAAGACTTCATCAAAATAAAATTAGAACAAATGAATTTGAGTAATCAAGCCGGAGAACACGATGGACACTGTCGAACACAGCTTAATCAAAATGTTCAGCGACGGGCCGGAGGTGTCCTTGAACGGATCGCCAACGGTATCACCAATGACGGCAGCTTTATGGCAGTCAGAACCTTTACCATCATGGTTGCCCGCTTCGATATACTTTTTCGCGTTATCCCATGCACCGCCGGCATTTGACATAAATACAGCCACAACAAAACCTGTAACCGTTACACCGCCGAGCAGACCGACAACCGCCTCTACACCCAGCAGCAGACCAACTACAACCGGAACAATAATCGCCAGCAAAGACGGCAAAACCATCTCGCGCAATGCACCCTTTGTACACAAATCCACACAGGACGCATAGTCGGGGTCTGCCTTTCCCTCCATGATACCGGCAATCTCTTTAAATTGACGGCGCACCTCAATCACAATCGACTCCGCCGCACGCTGCACACCACTCATGGTAAAGGCAGAAAATACGAAGGTCAGCATCGCACCGACAAAAAGGCCAACCAACACAGCGGGGTTTGTGATGGACAAATCCGGCAAATGATCCATCTTTGTTTTCACAACGTCAACATAGGAAACAAGCAATGCCAAAGCCGTCAGCGCAGCCGAACCAATTGCAAAGCCCTTGCCGGTTGCCGCCGTGGTGTTGCCCAAGGAGTCCAGTGCGTCGGTACGTTTGCGCACTTCTTCACCTAAGCCGCTCATTTCGGCAATGCCGCCGGCGTTATCTGCAACAGGGCCGTAAGCATCTGTTGCCAATGTAATGCCCAAAGTGGAAAGCATACCAACCGCAGCGATACCGATACCGTACAAACCTTTCGCAAAAGCGGCACCGTAAACGGCTTGATCTGCAGTATTCAGAGAACCGCCTGCCGCTAAGAAGGAAACAATAATCGCAATGCTGATGATGATAATGGGCGCAGCGGTAGACAGCATACCTAAGGAAATACCGCCAATGATAGTAGTTGCAGCGCCGGTGCGTGTAGAATCTGACAAGTTTTGTGTCGGCTTATAAGTGTCAGACGTGTAATACTCCGTAAAATAGCCAATCGCACATCCTGCTACCAAGCCTGCCAAAATTGCAATATACGGACCCCAGGAACCCATGATGAAGTAGGTTGCCGGTGCAGCTGCGACTGCCGCCAGCACCGCGGCGGTATAAGTACCTTTGCGCAGCGTAGCAAGCAGCGACTTTTGTGTTGCATTTTCTTTGGTGCGAATGAGGAAACTGCCGAACACAGAACACACCACGCCGATTACTGCAATCACAAGCGGAAGCAGCATGGCATTCCAGATCAGATTTTCTGCTGCGTAAGCCGCTGCACCCAAAGCAAAAGTAGCCAAAATAGAACCTACATAAGATTCGTACAAGTCAGCACCCATACCCGCTACGTCGCCAACGTTATCGCCAACGTTATCCGCAATCGTTGCAGGGTTGCGGGGATCATCCTCAGGAATACCAGCTTCTACTTTGCCCACTAAGTCGGCGCCAACGTCAGCAGCTTTTGTGAAAATGCCGCCGCCTACACGGCCAAACAAAGCCATAAAAGAAGCGCCCATGCCAAACATAACCATCGTTTGGGCAATTTTCGCTGCATCAAAATGCGCAATATATTTCAAGATATGAAACCAAATGGATACGTCCAGCAAACCCAGGCCAACAACAGTAAAGCCCATCACTGCGCCGGACGAGAAAGCAACGTTGAGGCCTCGGTTCAAACTTTCATGTGCCGCATTTGCGGTGCGTGCATTCGCTGATGTTGCAATCTTCATACCGATGAAGCCCGCTAAACCGGAATAAATTCCGCCTGTGAGAAATGCAAACGGGATAAACCAGTTATCGAGCATTCCCACAGCAACCAAGACGAGCAGAATAGCGAATACAACAACAAAAATTTTCGCTACCGTGCTATATTGCCGTTTAAGATAGGCATTCGCACCCTGCCGAATGGCCTGTGCCAATTTCTGCATTTTAGGAGTGCCTTCCGAAAAGGCAAGCACCTTTTTTGCTTGCACTGCGGCAAACAGCAACGCAATCGCAGCACCTGCCAAACCCAATAGGAAGAGATTTTCAATCATTTTTCCTAGCTCCTTCTTCTCGTATTTTTTGAAAGCTGCTTTCTGTACGATGACAATATCATACAGCATAAAATGCACACTTTCAAGTGTATTTTGATAAATTTATCACATCAAATATAAAAAATGCAGTTATACATGCAAAATAAAGGATTTGTGAAGCAAAATATAGATATTTGTTACATTCCAGTTTTTTAAGCAGTAAAATTATGACATATTTTAGAATAAATATTCTATTTTGGTGAAAATATATTAGTTTTTATCTCAACTTGTTGTTCCATCATGCGGAACATTGTTTTAAGGGCTTCACATATGGTTTTCTAACAAAGCAGTGATAAAGAATTGACAAAATCGTTGCTTCATGATATAATCAACTTGAATTTGCAGATGTAGTTTAGTGGTAGAACTCCAGCTTCCCAAGCTGGCTGTGTGGGTTCGATTCCCATCATCTGCTCCAAAACAAAAAGCCCCGGCTGTACGCCGGGGCTTTCAGTTTGTCGAAAAAGCTTTGCTTTTTCACAAACTGTGTGCCTATTTCAAATGGAAAAGAGGGCTAGCCCCCTTTTCCAAGCCTTTT
>JFBN01012145.1_pt1 | contig 45999 bp, 43 predicted proteins | sample 768741 | NCBI WGS metagenome assembly JFBN01 (sample SAMN01983846, study PRJNA193217) | chicken gut metagenome | biome: terrestrial biome; isolation source: ceca of Broiler chicken | host: Gallus gallus | place: United Kingdom: England | collected 2010-09-07
ATCACTTTTATAATGGGGGGGGGGGCATAATGCGTTTATAAGGGGTATTGGCAATCATTAAAAATTAATTATTAGGGGGTGTTTATTTATTTTTGAAAGTGAAAAAATACAAAAGTAAAAATGAATTTTGAGGTGAATTTTGAGATAAAAATAGCTAAAATCTCAAATCTTTGGAAAAATCCAAAGATTTGTTATGCAAGAGTTAGTTTAATAATGAATCCAAACGGCTTTGTAGATATTGATTGTTAAAAGATGCTGCATAAAGTGCCGCATTGGCTTTTAGCTTGGCTGTATTTAGCTCATTGTAATTTTCTGCTAAATCATCATCTAGCAAATTCCCCTCTGCTGCTTTTAGATTTACCACTGTGTTCATACTTGAATTAATACCGGATTGAATCCCATTCATCGCAGCTCCGATGTCTGCACGACTCATACCCACTTGCTCGATAAAATCCAAAATACTTTGTTGGTTATTGACGCTCAAATTTGCGGTATTTGGTGCTTGTAGATTGATACTTTCTGTGCCATTACCGGTTACAAAACTCATCTGCCCACTAAAAACATTTTTGCCATTAAAGGTTGCTTGACTAACTGCATCATTCATAGATTGCGTTAATGCTGTCGCTTCATTTTGAATCATTGCTCTTTGGGAGCTATTCAAAGCCGGATTCCCCAATGCCACAGAAAGTTCATTGATTTGGATTGCAGAATCGGTCAAAGTCGAGAGTGTGCCATCTGCGATTTGCAATACACCTAGTGCATCATTAGCATTGCGAATCCCTTGAGACATTGAATTAGCCTGTGCCAAAAGTGCATTAGCAATAGCTAAACTCGCTCCATCAGTAGATTCTATGGGGCGTGGAGAAGAGATTTTTTGAAGTGCTTTTTCTTCTTCTTCCTTTGCTTTATTGAGGTTAATCAAGCTTTCATTTGTGTTTTGTGTGTTGCCAATTTTCATTCTTTAACTCCTTGCTTAAAATTTGCTTCCTTGCTTTGTAGAAAGTTAAGCATTTTTCATTCCACTTTCTATTTTTTGCTCTAAATATTTGGTGTGGATAACTCCTCTTTTAAAATCGTCATTTTTCATCATTTCTTTATGGAAATCAATCGTCGTCTTAATACCCTCGATACAAAACTCATCCAAAGCCCTTTGCATTCTTGCTATGGCTTCATCGCGAGTTTTGCCCCATACGATAAGTTTGCCAATCATCGAATCATAAAACATCGGCACTACATATCCGGCATAAGCGTGGCTATCAATCCGCACATTATTTCCTCCCGGTGCAATCCATTTGGTAATCTTACCTGCTGATGGATAAAACTTCACTGGATCTTCTGCGGTGATTCTGCACTCTATGGCACAGCCATCAAAGCTTACAGAATCTTGCTTTGGCAATTCTTTGCCCTCTGCAATTTCAATCATTAGCTTAATAATATCAAGTCCGCTTACAAGCTCACTTACAGGGTGTTCCACTTGCAATCTCGTATTCATTTCCATAAAATAGAAATTTTGCTCATTATCTAATAAAAATTCATAAGTCCCTGCACCCACATATTTAATCGCTTTTGTCGCTTGAATGGCGGTTTCTAAAAGCTTTTTTCTTGTTTGTGGCTCTAAAGTCGGCGCTGGGGATTCTTCAATTAGCTTTTGGTGTCTTCTTTGGAGTGAGCAATCTCTCTCTCCAATATGCAAAACATTTCCATGTTTATCAGCAAGAATCTGCACTTCAATATGTTTTGGCTTGTCAATAAACTTCTCCATATAAATTGTGCCATCACCAAATGCACTGATTGCTTCGCTTTCTGCTGCTAAATAGGCATTAAACATATTTTCTTCACTTTGGACAATACGCATTCCCCTACCGCCTCCACCTGCTGCAGCTTTCAAAATCACTGGATAACCGATTTCTTTTGCAAGTTTGAGGGCTTCTTCTTTGGATTTTATCGCACCATCGCTACCGGGAATCACAGGCACACCGGCATTTTTCATCACTTCTTTGGCTTTGCTTTTATCGCTCATTAATGCCATTACTTCGGAATTAGGACCTATAAACTCGATATTGTGGTATTTGCAAATTTCAACAAAGTTTTGATTTTCACTCAAAAAACCATACCCCGGGAAAATCGCATCTGCACTAAAAAGCTCCGCTGCTGAAATAATCGCTGGGATATTCAAATAACTCTCACTTGACTTATCTCCGCCTATACAAACTTTTGCATCTGCTAAATCCAAATAATGTGCATCTTTATCTGCTGTGGAATACACTGCAATTGCCTTTTTGCCCATTTCTTTGATTGTGCGGATAGCTCTAAGTGCGATTTCTCCACGATTAGCAATCAAAATTGTATTGATTTGTTTATTTGACATTAGATTTTCTCCACCACAAATAGAGGCGAATTGTATTCCACAGGCTGTGCGTCAGTTGGGATAATTTCTTTTATCACACAATCAAACTCCGCTTCAATCTCATTCATAATTTTCATCGCCTCAATAATTGCTAGAGTTTGTCCTTTTTTGACTTTATCCCCTACATTTACATACGCTGGTGCATCTGGGGAGGGACAACGATAAAAAGTCCCAACCATCGGAGAATTAATCGTTTCTCCTCTTGTTGTAGGACTTTGGGTAGGTGCTTGAGGTGCAACTTCTATTTGAGAGGGAGATTGAGGGATTTGCGTCGTAATGGGAGATAAAATTTGTGTGTTTTGAGATTCTACAATTTGAGGGGTTTTTATGCCCTTTTCTAATTTGATTTTAGAATTTTCTTGTGTGATACTAAGCGCATTAAGAGAGCTTGCATCAAAAATCTTGATGAGTTCTTTTATTTCTTTAAAATCCATATTTCAAGCCTTTATTGAATTTAATTTGTTATAATAGCACATTTCTTATACAAAAAAGTTAAAAGGAATTATAAATGGGATTAAAAGAAGATTCTTGGATAAGAAAAATGGCATTAGAACACAAAATGATTGAGCCTTTTTGTGAAAATCAAATAGGCAAAGGTGTCGTAAGCTATGGATTATCTAGCTATGGGTATGATATAAGAGTAAGCAATGAATTCAAAATTTTTACCAACATTAATGCAATGGTAGTGGATCCAAAAAACTTTGATTCTGCTAATGTTGTGGATTTTGTCGGTGATGTGTGTATCGTCCCGCCTAATTCCTTTGCACTAGCAAGAACAATAGAATATTTTAAGATTCCACGCAATACTTTAGCAATCTGCCTTGGCAAAAGCACTTATGCACGATGTGGAATCATCGTCAATGTTACGCCATTTGAACCAGAATTTGAAGGGCATATCACAATTGAAATTAGCAATACTACACCGCTCCCAGCAAAAATCTATGCTAATGAAGGAATCGCACAAGTATTGTTTTTGGAAGGTGATGCACCTTGTGAAGTGAGCTACAAAGACAAAAAAGGCAAATATCAATCCCAAGAAGGAATCACGCTTCCTAAGATTCTCAAATAACTTTGCCCTATTCTTCTTAGGGCTTAGATTCTTGCAAACAAACGCCTTTGGCGTATTGCTTTGTTTTGATTAATTTTCCGCTTTTATCATATTCTTTTGCTATGCCCTCTTCTTTTCCATCTTGCACAGGTGTAACACACCAAATCTGCCCATTTTCATAATACACTTTCTCTTCACCTTGCATTACCCCATTTTCAAAATACGCTTCATACTTTAGCTGTCCATTAGGATAGTATTCTCTTACTTCGCCACATTCTTCATCTTCTTTGTAAGAAGTTTCAGCTTTTAGTATTCCACTTTCATAAAACCACTTATCCACGCCCTGCTTTTTATCCTCTACATAAGGGGTTTTGGATTCAAGATTACCATTTTCATAAAACCACTTTACAATTCCACACTTTTTGCCTTCTTTGTATGGAATCTCTGCTTTAATCGCTCCGCTTGGATAATACCACTTCTCTACTCCATATTTGCTATTGTCCAAATAAACACTTTCTAACTCTAAATTCCCCTGTGTATCATACTGCCTCATTACGCCACTTACTTTATCTTCAATGAGACTCATTTCTAGCATTAATTTGCCATCTTCATAATATTGCTTTGTAATACCATTTCTTTTTCCATTTTTGTAAGGGACTTCTGCTTTTAGCACACCATTTGGATAGTAAGTTTTTTCTATTTTTTCCTCACTCATTGCCTACCCATTTATAGATAATTTTGTGTGTAATTTTCTCTAAGATATTTCGCAAAAATTTCCAGTGCATTACCGCCCCACCAAGCAATCCAATCACACTTCCAATAGCAATATCCAAAACCCTTGCTTGAATAAGTATATCTGGATTGTAATTCATAAAACTTCCCACCTCTGCCAAATAAGTCGTATAGGGCGTTACAAATATCATTGCCAAAGCATAATTTCGCACAACAACTAATTCGGCAAAAAACATCAAAATCATCATCAAAATTGCAAACTCAATAGGGCTAAAATGAAAGTGCAAAAGAAAATAAGCAAAGCTAACTCCAACAATTGTGCCAAGAATCCTTTGTGTTTGTTTAATCCAAATTTGCTTAAAAGTAATTGCTGTTAGGACAGCTGCACAACTCACTCCAACCCAATACCCCCTCTCTAACTCTAAAAACCCTTGCAAATAAGTAGCAAAAGCAACAAAACTCGCAATAATAATAGGATCAATCACAATCACTCCAAAACCAAACTCACCAGCCTTTGGAATCGGCTTTGGGGTATGCTTAAAAATATAAATCACACTCAAAGAATAAAGAAGCACCATTGCATTTGCGACAATTGTCCCAACTGCTACAAGCCCTATTACCATAAAATAATCTTCGATTTTAAAGGGTATATAAGTCCCAATAAGTGCTGCAAAAGTAAAAAAGAAAAATCCCGGAGCACCTATATTAAAATACCTTACAACTTGTGCGCTTACCATTGTTACAATAAATGCAATCAAAGGAATGAGGCTTGGAAAAAGCTGCCCTACTAAGCCCAAACTAAACGCAAGTATCATTCCAAAAGCACAAGACATACTTAAAACCATTTTGTGATAAATCGGCGTATCTGGCACATACAAAAAGATATTTGCCCCAATAATCGCCACAAGCCCTAAATCAGGACGCTTAAAATAAGCCGCAACAAACAAAATAATTGCGACCCCAACCCCTGCAAAAAATGGCATTTGCCACAATCTATCGCTTTTGTTCCAAGTAAAAATTAATCCTATTTCACCTTTGAGCCTTTCAAGATTCATCTACAATCCTCATTGATACCATTAGTTTTAAAGTTTAAAATGAGGGCATTTTACCACATACTAGTTAAATTTGCTATAATCACAAAAATATTCAATACCAAAGGAATTTTAGCAAATGAAAATCATTGCAAGCAACTTCAAAACCAACCATACAAGAAAATCCACCAAAGAATTTTGCAAAACTTTGCAAGACTTCTTAATGCACCAAAAAATCCCTCATAAAATTACAATTTTCCCTCCTGCAACTGCACTTTTGGATAATGATTTTAACGACTTTAAAATCGGCTCTCAAAATGCTTATCCTGCTGATAATGGCTCTTTTACCGGAGAAATTGGACTAGACCAACTCCGAGAATTTGCAATTAATTCACTCATTATTGGGCATAGTGAAAGGCGAGAGATTTTAGGGGAATCCCAAAAAATGTGTGCCAAAAAATTTGATTTTTTTAAGGCACAAAACTTTGAAATTTTTTATTGCATTGGTGAATCTTTGGAAATCAAAAACAAAGGTTTGCAAGCCACTTTGGATTTTTTGGATTCTCAACTTGATGGTATTGATTTAAACTACCCAAAACTTATTATTGCTTATGAGCCTATTTGGGCAATTGGAACTGGGGTAAGTGCAAGTTTGCAAGAAATTGAGACAATCCACACGCATTTAAAGCAAAAATTGGATAAAATTCCACTTTTGTATGGTGGCAGTGTCAAAGCAAATAACACCAAAGATATTTTAAATATTCAAGGGGTTGATGGCGTGCTTATAGGCAGTGCAAGCTGGGAAATTTCTAGCTTTTTAGAAATTTTAAAAAATTCACTTTAGGAGTAAAATTATGATTATGCAAGGCAAAAAAGGATTAATTGTCGGGGTAGCAAATAATAAATCTATCGCTTATGGAATCACAAAAGCTTGTAAAGAGCAAGGTGCAACTATCGCCCTTACCTATATGAATGAATCTATCCAAAAACGCGTTTTACCTATCGCACAAGAAATACAAAGCCCTTATGTTTATGAACTTGATGTCAGCAAAAAAGAGCATTTTGCGGCTTTAAGAGAGCAAATCAAAAAAGATTTTGGAACACTTGATTTTTTGGTGCATAGTGTCGCTTTTGCACCCAAAGAAGCATTAGATGGCAGTTTTTTGGAAACTAGCAAAGAGGCTTTTAATATTGCTATGGAAATCTCTGTGTATTCACTCATCGAGCTATGCCGAGAACTAGAGCCTATTTTAGCACCTAATGCTTCAATCCTCACGCTTAGTTATCTAGGCAGTGTAAAGCATGTCGCACATTATAATGTTATGGGAGTGGCAAAAGCAGCCTTAGAATCAAGTGTCCGCTATCTTGCCCATGATTTGGGAGTAAAAGGGATTAGGGTTAATGCTATCTCTGCTGGACCTATAAGAACACTTGCAGCAAGCGGAATTGGGGATTTCAAATTTATTCTTAATTGGAATGAAGCAAACTCTCCATTACGCAAAAATGTAAGTATTGAAGAAGTAGGAAATTCTGCTATGTATTTGCTCTCGCCTCTTGGGAGTGCCGTTACAGGAGAAATTCACTATGTAGATTGTGGATATAATATTATGGGAATGGCAGCTGTTGAAGAAATAGATGGCAAAGCTTCACTTGTATGGGATAGAGTGAAGTAGAACTAAACTTTTGGTTTAAGGAAAATTATGGAAGCACAATTAATGAATCTAGCAATTGAAACCTACAAAATCACGCTGGTTTTGTCGCTTCCTATGCTTCTTGTTGGGCTAGTAATAGGATTGCTCATCAGCATTTTTCAAGCCACTACACAAATCAATGAAATGACTTTGACTTTCGTCCCAAAGATTCTTGCTGTGATTGTTGTGATTATTTTTACTATGCCATGGATGTTAAATATGCTCATCGACTTTACTGCGCGTATTTTTAATATGATGCCTACTTTTATTTTTTGATGATTCAAAAAGTTATTGATTTTGCAGTTTATAGCAGTATCAAAATTGGTGCTGCACTTCAAGTTTCAATCATACAAACTCCACAAGACTATTATGAATCCCTACAACACACAATATCTCCAAACATTGTTGGTGCGGCAAATAATCTATTAGTCTCGCCTAATGCAAAAAATCTTATTATGCTTGATAAAAAGTTTTCTTATATCAAAGATTGTGGAGATTACCTAGAAGTGGGGGCTTTAACACCTAGTGGCAAACTTTTTTCTTATGCAAAAAAACATAATTTAGCAGGTTTTGAGATTCTAAGTGGATTGCCCGGCAGTATTGGCGGTATTATCAAAATGAATGCTGGATTAAAAGAATACGAAATCAAATCCACACTCTTAGGCATTTTAAGTGTCCAAAAATCGCCAACTTTAGATTTCATCAAAGCAGATTCTTTGCAATTATCTTATCGTTCAAGCGCTATCAATCAACTTATCTTTGCGGGTATTTTTAAAAAAGAGCAAGGTTTTAATCCAAATCTTGTCAAGCTTTTTAAAGAAATGCGAGAAAATCAACCCAAAGATCCGAGTTTTGGAAGCTGTTTCAAAAATCCTCCCAATGATTTTGCTGGGAGACTCATTGAATCTGTTGGATTAAAAGGTGTTCCTTTTGGTGCCAACAAAACGCTAATGTTTAGCCCAAAACATGCAAATTTTCTAATCAATTTAGGCAAAAGTTCTTTTGATGAGGCATTAGAATTGATATTTCTTGCAAAAGATTATGTTTCCAAAAAACATAATATTACCTTACAAAATGAGGTGCAAATTTTGCAATAAAATCAATTCGCCAAGAAAGTAAAACTTAAAGTTTTAAAAAATCTAAGAATAAATATATTTTTGAGAGTGTTATAGTGGCTCCGGATGTAGGATTCGAACCTACGACCAAGCGGTTAACAGCCGCCTACTCTACCGCTGAGCTAATCCGGAATATAAAAAAGAATTGAAATTATATAAAAAATGCTTTTTTGTGTCAATAGATTTTAGGAATTTTCAATAAAATTTTCTTAGAATTTTGATTTTAGCTCCAAAAAATATTACAATTAGCACTTTGATTTTATATCCTAAAAAGAGGTTTATATGGGACGAGCATTTGAATACCGCAGGGCAAGCAAAGAAAAGCGTTGGGATAAAATGTCTAAACTTTTTCCAAAACTAGGAAAGGCAATTAGTATCGCTGTCAAAGAGGGTGGAAGCGGAGATCCTGATATGAATTCCAAACTCCGCACTGCTATTATGGCAGCAAAAGCACAAAATATGCCAAAAGACAATATTGAAGCAGCAATCAAAAGGGCTTTGGGCAAAGATGGAATCCAAATCACAGAAGTTAATTATGAGATAAAAGCACCTCATGGGGCATTATTTTTTGTCGAATGTGCAACAGATAATACAACTCGCACGGTAGCAAATCTCAAAAGTTATGTCAATAAATTTGGCGGGCAAATGCTCACTAATAATTCTTTAGAGTTTATGTTTTCTCGCAAAGCACATTTTGAAGTAGCAAAAGAGGGTTTGGGGAATTTAGAAGAGCTTGAGCTTGAACTCATCGACTATGGTTTAGAATCAATGGAAATAGAAGATGAAATTGTGCATATTTATGGAGATTATACAAGCTTTGGAAGTCTTGCAAATGCACTAGAAAAAATAAATGCCGATGTCAAAAAAGCCGCTTTAGAAAGAATTGCAAATAATCCTGTCGAATTTAGCGAAGAACAACTTGTAGATATCGAAAAATTATTAGATAGGATTGAAGATGATGATGATGTCCAAGCAGTTTTTACCAATATCGCTTAAAGGCAAAAGTGATAAAATCACGATAAAAATCACACTTTCTAGGCTTTTAAGTAAAATTATTTCAAAATGCTTGATGTAAATTTAATTTTAAGGATTGCAAAATGATGAATCAATTAACCAAAGATAATTTTCACAATGAAACTAAAGAAGGTGTTTGCCTTGTAGCAGTGGGTGCGCCTTGGTGTCCTGATTGCAAAAAGATTGAACCTATTATGGGAATGCTTATGCAAGAATATGCACAAAAGGTGAAATTTGGTATCGTTATGGCAGATGAGCAAGAAGAACTCAAAGAGCAACTCAATGTCCGCAGAATCCCTACTTTGATTTTTTACAAAAATGGCACAGAAGTTGGGGAAAGACTTGTAGAGCCAAACTCTAAAGCTATGATTGAAGATGCTATCAAAAAAGCTATTGAAGCTTAATCTACTCTTTCAAATTAGGCATTATGCCAAATGCCATAATGCCTAATCCCCATTTTACCCTCTTACATAATCTTAACATAAGCACTTTTTGGCTAAAATAAATCCAAAAGCCATAATATTAAGGAAACCTATGCAAAATCAACACAAAAGAGATGGATTTGTCAAAATTCTAGGGTTAGTTATATTGATTATTTTTATAGGTGGCGGGATATTTATGCTATCTTCTGATAAATTTGAAAAAGAATCTCCAAAAATTAGCATAAAAGAGGAAGCAGTATGGAATCTCAAAGATTATTTCCCCATACAAATTACAGATAATTCTGGGATTTATAACTACACAATTAGCTTATTGCTCAATCAAGAAAAAATCCCTCTCCAAACTCAAATTTTATCTTCCAAAGATTCACAATGCCTAAATGATGGTGTAGAATTGACCCCATCTCAAGAAATCCAAGAATCCCCAAAAAGCTTATGTATAGGAATCCAAAAGCCCAAAAATATCAAAAATTCTACAAAAGAAATTACACTAGAGATTCAAGCAACAGATACAAGCAAATGGAATTTCTTTGCAGGAAATACAACCACTCAAACTATTCGCATTCCCATTGATACCAAAAAACCTCAACTCGCCATTCTTTCACATTCTTATAAAATCACACAAGGCGGGAGTGCTCTTGTAGTTTTTCGTGCAATCGATGACAATCTCAAACAAATTAGAATCTCTAATGGAAAATCCGACTTTTTCCCCCAACCTTTTTACAAAGAAGGCTTTTATATTTCCCTCATTGCATGGGATAAAAACAATTCCGATTTTAATGCAAAAATCTATGTAAGCGACAAAGCAGGCAATGTTAGCATTACGCCTATCAACTTCTATCTCCAAAAAAAGCAATATCGTAGCTCTACTATACCACTCACAGATTCTTTTATTGATGGCAAAATTTCTACCCTTGTCCAAGAAATCGGCGAAAAAGATTTAGAAGATTTCCCTGATAAGCTCTCGATTTTTAAATACATTAATGAAGATGTGCGAAAAAGCAATGCCGCTAAAGTCTATGAAACCGCCTCTAATTATGATAGGGAAACTTTGGTAGAAAATTTTTCTATCCAACCTTTCTCGCCTCTCAAAAATGGTGCTGTTATGGCAAGTTTTGGCGACCATAGGACTTTTAACTATCAAGGGCAAAATGTGAGTGAATCTAATCATATGGGACTTGACCTAGCAAGCACCAAACAAGCACCCATTCTCTTAAGCAACCCCGGAGTAGTTACACTAAGTGAATTTGTAGGCATTAATGGAAACACTCTAATTATTTATCATGGACTTGGATTATCTACACTCTATGCACATTTAACAAGCCAAAATGTCAATGTTGGAGATACTCTAAATGCAGGGGAAGTGATTGCCAAAACAGGAAATACAGGATTAGCTCTAGGCGACCATTTGCATTTTAGTGTGTTAGTGCAAGGGCACGAGGTTTGGACAGCAGAATGGCTTGATTCTCACTGGATAAAAGCCAACATAACAGATATTATCAACGAAGCAAAACTAATCATCAATCAATTATAAGGGGCATTATGGTTCAAGCACGACAAAGGAATGTTAGAGCATTTATCTTTATGCAAGGGGAAGAAGAAGAAACCATTGCCTATATTCAAAAAAATTTTATTTTGCTCAAAGATTTTTTATTGATTTTTACTTATCCACTCAGTGACAATCTCCTAAAATTTCTACAAACACAAAACCTTAATTTTGTAGAATACAAAAATACCTCCAAACTCGCCCAACAAGAATCCTCCCAAACACAACCTATTCAAAACACACAAGAATCCGCACAAGAAAAAACACCAGAAACAAAAACTCTAACCCTCCACAAAACAATTCGCAGCGGTGAAGAAATCATAACAAAAGGCGATATTACAATTTTTGGTCGTGTCAATAGCGGAGCGAGCATTCAAGCTCAAGGCAATGTTCAGATTTTTGGCGAAATTAATGGAAATGTTTTTTGCAATGGTTCTTATATGATACTTGGTCCTACAAAAGAGGGCAATATACTTTTTGATGGTGAAATTATTGACAAAGAAAAACTCTCTTCTCAAGGTTATAAAAAAATTTACAAAAAAAATGATACAATTGTAGTAGAGGAATTACTATGAATGAACAAACACTTTCCAAACCCATTGAGCTAGTAGGTATTGGCTTACACAAAGGTGTGCCTGTAAAAATGCGTTTAGAACCATTAGAAGAAGGGAGTGGGATTCATTTTTATCGGAGTGATGTGGGAGTAAATATTCCTTTGAGACCAGAAAATGTTGTGGATACAACAATGGCAACAGTCATTGCAAAAGATGGTTTTAAAGTTTCTACAATCGAACATTTACTCTCTGCAATCCATGCTTATGGGATTGATAATCTAAGAATCGTTTTAGACAATGAGGAAGTCCCTATTATGGATGGGAGTAGCATAGGATATTGTATGCTCATAGAAGAAGCCGGCATCCAACAACAACAAGCCCCCAAAAAAGTGCTTAAAATCAAATCCCCCATTGAAATAAAAGAAGGGGATAAATTTGTGCGTTTAGAGCCGAGTGAGCAATGTATTTTTGACTTTTCTATTCATTTTCCTCACCCAGCTATTGGGACACAAAAATACAAATTCACTTTTTCTACTCGCAACTATAAAGAAGAAATTGCGAGAGCAAGGACTTTTGGCTTTTTAAGCGAAGTGCAATATCTACGCTCACAAGGACTTGCATTGGGGGGTTCTTTGGATAATGCGATTGTTTTAGATGATACAACTATTCTCAATAAAGAAGGATTGCGTTATAAAGAAGAATTTGTCCGCCATAAAATTTTAGATGCAATTGGGGATATGTCCTTACTTGGTATTCCTTTGCTTGGAGCGTATGTTTCTTATGCAGGAAGCCATAAACTCAATCATCTTTTAACCAAAAAGATTTTTGAAGAGAGTCAAGCTTATGAGATTGTTCAATCTAGTCAGCCACAAAAAATCTATGACTACTCATTGGTTTATCAAAATATCTAAGATTTCAAATGTTGCAAATCTTCATTATCCCAACAAGTCAGCCTATTCTTATTGGTTTGTATAAGGATTATCATTTGCTAGAAGAATATACCCTTCAAGCACGACTCTCCGAATCTCTCATTCCCTTTTTTTCTAAGCTCAAACAACAAAAAAAAGATTTTGAAAGCCTCTATTTCGTGCGTGGTCCGGGTAGTTTTATGGCACTCAAACTTATTTATCTATTTGCAAAAACAATGCAAATTACACAAAATATCAATCTCTTTGGGGCTATCGGATTTCACTTCAATGAAAATTCCCCTATCAAAGCTTATGGGAATTGCTATTTCATCAAAGAAGAAAACCAAGTTATCTTAAAAAACTTTTCCACTCCTCCAAAAACAAAACCCTATGCTCTCCCCAAACAACTCAATCCAAACTTTTTTTCACAAGAGATAGAGCCTCTTTATCTCCTGCCCCCTGTATAAAATGACGATTCAAAAAAAAGCCACTATTATCTCAAGCCTTGTCGCTTCTGTCTTGATTTGTGTAAAATTTATCGTTGGAATCTTGAGTGGTTCTATTGCAGTCCTTGCTTCTGCTATTGATTCATTGCTTGATTTATGTGCCTCACTTTTCAATCTTTATGCTATTTCAAAATCTGAAAAACCCGCCGATTTACATTTTAATTATGGTAGAGGAAAAATCGAATCTTTGGCAGCTGTAATTGAAGGGAGCGTTATTTGCATCTCTGGAATCTTCATCTTTTATCAATCCTGCAAAAAGCTCATCTATGGACATCAACTTGAATTGCTCGCATATTCTTTAGGTGTGATGATTTTCTCGACCTTTGTAACCTTTTTTCTCGTCCTTTATTTAAGCTATGTTGCCAAAAAAAGCAATAATCTTGTTATCAAAGCAGATGCCCTGCATTACAAAACGGATATTTTGAGTAATTTAGCGGTTCTTTTTGCATTGATTTTGGTGCATTTCACAGGCATTAGCGAATTTGATGCACTCTTTGGAATAGGGATTGGAATCTATATTGTTTATTCTGCTTTTTTCTTGCTTAAAAGTGGAGTTTTAATCTTGCTTGATGAAGCACTTGATGATGATATTTTGGATTCTATTAAAACCATACTTGATTCAAACAAAGACATTCAAAGTTATCATGATTTGAAAACAAGACAAAGTGGAGAGACTTATTTTGTGGAAGTCCATTTGGTATTTAACCCCGATATTTCTTTGCTTAAAGCACACGATATTGCAGATACTATCGAAAATTCTATTAAAGCTCTTCGGGGCAACTGGATTATTATCACTCATTTAGACCCTCACGATGATGGAGAAAATAATGCAATACCTACTTGATTTTTTACAAACCAATCCGATTAATAAAACCAAAATTTACCCCTTCTTGCGTTGCACAAAAGAAGAAGCATTGATTTTGAGATATTTCTGCCAAGAAATCTTAAAAGGCAATGATGAAATCATTTGCCTTGATATTATTAACTCTCTCTTTGCCCCAAATAACGATGAAGAAATCTTGAAATTCCTTCCTTTGTTTAAAAATTTATTAGATTTAGGTTGGCTGACACAAAACATTTTTCTAAAAAACTTAAGCAATGAGATTCTCTTTTTGGAATTACTCAATTCTGCATTTTCTTTAAGTAGCAGTTTTTTAAAACTCATTCAAGAAGGTGGAATCTATCCAAAACTCCCAAAAATCATTCCCTACTCTGACCATTTGGATTATCTAAAAGACCAATTTTTAGTCATTGACCTCCTCTCAAGCCTCGTCCCTTACAAAAAAGACACTCTCTCTTCACCCCTTTTGGAAAAAGGCAAACAAAAAATAAAATCCCTCCAAGAGCGTATCAAACAAAAGCTTGAACTAACCAAAGATAAACCCGCCCTTGAGATTCTTTTCAAAGAATACAATCTTAATTTACAAGAAAAAATCATCTTTCTAGCATTACTAAAAGAAGAATATTCAGGCAAAGAATCCCAAGCAAGAGAGCTTAATGCCCTTATCAATCTAGTTAGTATGAATGATTATGAAAGAATCAAAAATCGTGCATTGCTTGATGATAGAAGCAAACTTGTGCAAAAAGGCTTAGTTAATTATGATGAGATTCTAGGCAATTTTAGTGGAATCAACCGCACTTTTTTTATTCCCGATGAGATTCTAAAAAAAATCACCCACCCCAACAACGAAGAAAAAAGGCAAAAAATTAGCCTCCAATCCCTCATTGATGAACAAGATATTTTTGAGTTTCTTCAACCCAAAATTCCCCTTAGCGAGGTTGTGCTAAATCCAAACACAAGAGAAACTCTAGAGACACTTTTAAAACAAATGGATTCTAAGGTTTTACAAAACCTCAAAAAATGGGGCATAAAAGACAAAAAACGCGGAATTGATGCAAAAATCATTTTTTATGGCACCGCAGGGACAGGAAAAACACTGACTGCTTTAGCACTTGCAAAATCACTCAAAAAAAGCATTTTAAGCTTTGATTGCTCAAAAATCCTCTCAATGTATGTTGGAGAAAGCGAAAAAAATGTGCGAAAAATCTTTGATACTTACAAAGAATTATGCAAAGAAAGCAAAGAAAGCCCTATTTTATTATTAGACGAAGCAGACCAATTTTTAAGTATGCGTAGCACAAGTGCCAGTGGAGCTGATAAAATGCACAACCAAATGCAAAATATTTTCCTAGAACAAATTGAAAAATTTGATGGAATCTTAATTGCCACAACCAACCTATTAGAGACTATCGACACTGCTTTTTCAAGACGCTTTAATTATAAGATTGAATTTAAAAAACCAAACCTAGAAGAGAGGCTTTTATTGTGGGAAAAACTCTTACCCAAAAATGCTCCCTATGAAAAAAATTTCAATCTTAAATCCCTAGCAGATTTTCCATTGACTGGCGGACAAATTTCGCTCATCATCAAAAATTCCGCTTTTCTTGTTGCTGCACAAAAATCTCCGCTTTTTACTATTCAAATATTCATTGATGAGATTAAGCGTGAATTAAATTCAAATTTTGATGGACAAAGAGAAATGGGATTTCACATTTAACTTCATAATTTGCAAGTTTTTTGTTAAGATACATTTTAAATTATACACAAGGTAACTACAATGCGTTTTTCAAAAATAGGCTTTATTTTGGCAGCAGCAGGAAGTGCTATCGGACTTGGCGGGATTTGGAAATTCCCCTATATGGTGGGAGAAAGTGGGGGCGGGGCTTTTGTCCTTGTATTTATCATTGCTTTTTTGATATTTGGATTGAGCGTTTTTATTGTAGAAATGATCTTAGGTAGGGCAAGTGAGCGTGATAGCTTTAGCACCTTTTATACCCTTGCTCCCAAAGACAAAAAATATCTCCAATATGGTGGTATAATGGTTTTTTCAGGCATAATGATTTTTTCATTTTATGTGATTGTGCTTGGGTGGCTTACACATTATATGTTTTTAAGTATCACAGGAATGCCAAAAACGCTTGAAGCTACAAAATCTCTATGGGAGCATTTTATAGGGGAACAAATAGGCTATCAATTATTGTGGCATTTTATCATCGTGGCACTCTGTGCTTATGTACTCAACCAAGGCATCAAAAAAGGGATTGAACGACTTAATCTCATCTTAATGCCCTTGCTTTTGATTATTTTTGTTGGGCTTTTAGTTTATTCTATGTGCCAAGATTCTTTTATGGAATCTTTTAAATTCTTATTTGCACCCGATTTTAGCAAACTCACTCCACAAGTTATTGTTGATGCGATAGGACAGGCTTTCTTTGCACTTTCTTTGGGTGTAGGTGTCATCCTCACTTATGCAAATTCATTGCCCAAAAAGGGCAATTTCATACGCTCTGCCGTGATTGTAGCGTTATTAAATTTCTTCTTTTGCCTTATGGCTGGACTTGTGATTTTTACCTTTATTTTTGGTTATGGCGCAGAGCCAGATAGTGGAACGGGGCTAGTTTTCATCTCTTTGCCTTTGATTTTTGCAAATATGGGCATAAGTGGGCAAATCATTGCTTTTTTATTTTTTGTTGCACTCATTTTTGCAGGAATCACTTCTGCAATTTCTATGCTAGAACCACTCAACGCTTGGTTAATTGACAAATTTTCTTTTTCACGCACCAAAGCAAACCTTACAAGTATCGGCATCTCTTATGTGCTTGGTATTTTATTACTCTTAAGTAATAGTGTATTGTTTGGAGAACATTTGAGCCTTTTGGGTAAAAATCTCTTTGGCTGGTTTGACTATATTAGTGCATCTTATATGCTTCCTTTAGCAGGTGTTTTTATGTGTTTGTTTGTAGGTTGGATACTCCCAAAAAGCAAAGTCTATGCAATGTGTGAAGGACATCTAACAGGCAAAATCTTTCATCTTTGGTATTTTATCATTAAGTATATCGCTCCACTAGGGATTTTAGCAGCAATGATTACACTTGCCATAGGGGGATTCTAAACCCAAACTATTCCCCCTCAAAGATTCCATTTTGGATACTTCGCTGCAATTCTTGTGCTTTTTTTAACAATTCTCTTTGATCCTCACTAGCTTCTTTGGCGTTTTTATCTTGAATGGATTCTACACTCAAAGAAGCTTTGGGGGAATTATTTTGAAGATTATCTATTACCCCCATTTTCACAAAAGTATCTTCATAATTCTTGCCACCTTTTTTAACTCTTATATAAACTTGCCCACTTGCTTGATCATACAAATAAGTATCATCCATATCATTAAACATTACCCAAGGTTGTGCATATAAACTACCAGCCATTAAAAGAATACAAAATATCCTCATTACTTACCCTCTTTTGATAATTTTGTATTATTTTAACACAAATAGATTAGATTGATTCTATAAAATCTTCATTTCAAATTCTATATTTGCTTCTTGCAAGGCTTCTTGAAGTATTTGTAAATTCTGCACTTCAAAATATATCGCAATCCCACAATCACTTGAAAACTCTCTAGGTGTGGGAGTAAGCTTGAAAGTAAGATTGAGACTTTTGCAGACTATTTCTGCTTCAAATGCACTTGCGGTAGTAAAAAACAAAAGATAGCCCTTTTGCATTAAATCCCCTTTTTTGCTTAATTTTTTGCAATTGTTGCTAGAGTGGCAATACAAGATTCTATCTCTTCTTGTGTGGTAAATATCCCCGCACTCAAGCGTATGCTTCCTCCACTCTCAAAACTTCCTAAAATCTTATGAGTCGCGGGATTGCAATGCAGCCCTACACGCACACAGATTCCAAACTCCCTATCAAGCCTAAGTCCCACTTCAGACACACTTTTGCCCTCTATTGCAAGCGAAAGTGTAGCATTAGCAGGATTTTTAACCTCATAGATTCTTAGATTTTTTATCTTTTGTAATCCTTGTGTGAGTTGCTCCCTTAATTGCATCTCATAGCGGTGAATCTCCCCTATGCCTTTAGATTCTATCCACTTTAGCCCTGCACACAGCCCAGCAATTCCATGCATATTTGGTGTGCCACTTTCAAATCTATCGGGCAAAAACATTGGCTGAATCTCTTCCTCGCTCAAACTCCCTGTTCCACCAAATATAAGTGGCGAAAGGCTTTTTGTATCAACCCTATCACTCATCACCAATGCCCCCACACCCATAGGGGAAAGTAGCCCTTTATGCGCACTTAATGCCAAAAAATCCACCTGTTCCATCACATTGTGCATCTCCACACAACCCACACTTTGTGCGGCATCAAGCAAAAATGCCACCCCTTCTTGTTTTGCCAATACACTGAGCTCATCAAGTGGTATCATTGCTCCACTAACATTATTGATATGTGCACAAGCAAGAAGTTTTGCCCCCTTTAGAATCTCTCTAGTAGATTCTAAATCTAGCTCACAAAACTGCGTGCAAGGAATCTCCCTAATTTCTATATTTAGTCGCTCACGCAATACATTAAGAGGACGCTTCAAGGCATTATGTTCCATTGATGTCGTTACTACCACATCATTTTTTTGCAAAAACCCAAACAAAAGTGTGTTGATTGCCATTGTGGCATTAAGTGTGAAAAGCACTCTTTTGCAATCTTTTAAGCCCAATAAATCTGCCAAAATTCGGCGTGTATGGTAGAGAATCCGCCCAGATTCGATAGAAAGCGTATGTGCGCTCCTCCCCGGGCTTGACCCAATGCCCTCCATAAACTCACACACCGCTTCTTTCACGCCCGGAGCTTTAGGGAAACTTGTAGCAGCATTATCCAAATAAATAAATTTTGGGAGTTCCACACTCTACCTTTACTATCACTGCTTTTGTAAATGATAAGTTATCTCGCCTTGCTCCTCTTTGAGAACCTCTACTGCATAGCCATAATGACTTGCCATACGCTTAATATTATCACTTGAAGCCCCACAGCTACATAATACTTCTATTGTATCTTCACCTTCTTCAAGTAGTGGCTTTAGATTTAGCACCGGGTCTGGGCAAGAAAGCCCTCTAACATCAAGTTGTTTCATACTATCTCCTTTCTCTTGCAAACAATGCTACAAGCAAACAAAACACTATGCCCACAAACACTGCAATCGGTGCATTTGCTCCAATTCCATTTGCCGAACTTGCAAGGCTAAAATTATGTGCAAATGCCGCACCCATCAGCAAACCAAATACAAACACGCCCGCATCACTATCACCCTCTCCACTTAGCACAAGTTGCCTACCTGGACAACCACCTGCCAAACTAAAAGCAAATCCAGAAAGCAACATACCCAAAAAATTCCAAACCCAATCATTATGAGCTATGGGCTGTCCGCTAAACCCGGGATTGAAAAAACCTAATGCAAGATTTGTGAAAAATGCCGCAACCACAAGGGCTATGACACCTTGCAAAATATGCGTATCTTTGAGCAATATTGTATCACGCACTGCTGCTATCATACAAAAACGACTTTTTTGGAATATCGCACCCAAAAACAAACCAGCAACAAGTGAAATAATAAGTGGTGCGTGTTGTGAGCCCGGACCTTTTTCCGAAAATTTCACCGGTGCTGAAGAATCTACAAGCCCCCAAAGCAACAACCCAAAAAGTCCAAGTACAAAAAGTGGGAAAACAAAGCCCACAACTTTGCTAGCAGGGTAAGAACGCCCAAGTGAAAAACCTCGTTTTAAGAAAAATATACCCATAAGGATTCCAGCGACAAGCCCAAAGATTCCAGCTATTGCAGTAAAATCCCCCGCACTAAATCGAAGCCACATTCTCCAAGGACAACCCAAAAACACTAATGCACCAATCATCGCAAAAAATCCAAGCATAAATCGCACCACCGGTGCAGACCCAGCACGAGGGCGAAACTCCCCAAATGCAAAACTTGCTACCAATGCACCAAACACAAGCCCAATAATTTCAGGACGAATATATTGCACGATAGGGGCTTGATGCAAATTTATCCCGCCTGCTATATCACGCGTAAAACACGCCGCACACATTCCCATATTGCCCGGATTTCCCAAAGAAACCAAAATAGGCGCTAAAATACCCAATGCTACACCTGCCAAAATAGGCCAAATAGCTAATCGCATAAAAACTCCTAAAAATAATCAATGACAGCTTTAGTAAGAATCTAAGAAGTGCTGTGTGCTTAATCCTTAAGCCAAAATAAAATAAAATCGTAATGCAAAATGCCTTAAAAAGGTATAAAATACAATCAATGAAGAATTTAAAAAAGTATTAATGAGGTAAAAATAAAAAACTTTAAGCTAAGCAAAAAGCTTAGCCATTTCTTTTTTCCATAATTTCTTTAGAAATATTGCTTGGCACTTCACCATAATGGTCAAATTCCATTGTGTAAGTCCCACGCCCTTGTGTAGCAGAACGCAAATCTGTAGAATAGCCAAACATCTCTGCTAATGGGACAAACGCATTAACAATTTTCAATCCCATTCTATCATCCATTGAATTAATCTGCCCTCTTCTACGATTCAAATCCCCAATTACATCACCCATATATTCTTCAGGGACTTCTACTTCCACTTTCATCATAGGTTCTAGCAATACTGCACCTGCTTTGCGACACGCATCTTTGAAAGCCATAGAACCAGCGATTTTAAATGCCATTTCTGATGAATCCACATCATGGTAACTACCATCATACAATGTTACTTTAAAATCAACTACAGGATATCCAGCTAATACACCATTTTGCATTGCTTCTTGAATCCCTTTATCAACCGCAGGAATATACTCTTTAGGAATTACACCACCTGAGATATTATTCACAAACTCATAGCCTTTGCCCGGCTCTTGTGGCTCTAAGCGAATAAAGACATGCCCATATTGCCCTCTACCACCAGATTGTTTAGCGTATTTACACTCTTGCTCTACACTTTGGCGGATAGTTTCACGGAATGCTACTTGTGGTTGTCCCACTTCTGCTTCTACTTTAAACTCTCTTTTTAATCTATCTACAATAATCTCTAAGTGCAATTCACCCATACCAGAAATGATGGTTTGTCCAGATTCTTCATCTGTATGCACCCTAAAGCTTGGATCTTCTTCAGCAAGTTTTGCCAACGCTAAAGCCATTTTTTCTTGGTCAGCTTTTGTTTTTGGCTCTACAGCAATAGAAATAACCGGATCTGGGAATTCCATTCTCTCCAAAATCACTGGCTCTTTTTCAGAACAAAGTGTGTCTCCTGTCAATGTTTCTTTCAAACCAACAAAAGCACAAATCTCCCCTGCATACACTTCTTTGATATCTTCGCGTTTGTTGGAGTGCATTTTTAGCAATCGACCTACACGCTCTTTCTTACCTTTGGTAGAATTAAGCACATAACTTCCAGATTCTAAACTTCCACGATATACACGCACGAAAGTTAATTGCCCTACAAATGGGTCTGTCATAATCTTGAAAGCTAATCCTGCAAATTCTCCATCATCTGTAGATTTTACGCTAATTTCTTTTTCTTCATCTTTTGCATCAACACCACGAATATCAGCCACTTCTGTTGGAGCAGGCAAATAATCAATAACCGCATCTAGCAATGTTTGAACCCCTTTGTTTTTAAAGCTAGAACCACAAAGCATAGGGATAATTTCCATTGCCAAACAGCCTTTTTTAATAGCTGCTTTAATTTCCTCTGTGCGTAATTCCTCACCACCAAGGTATTTTTCCATCAAAGCTTCATCTTGTTCTGCAGCAAACTCCACCATTTTTTCACGATATTCATTTGCCTTTTCTACCAAATCTGCAGGAATCTCTTCGATATCATACTTCGCACCCATAGATTCATCATTCCAAACAATCGCTTTCATTTGAATAAGATCCACTACGCCCTTAAAAGTATCTTCTGCTCCAATTGGAATCACAAGCGGAACTGGTCTTGCTTTTAATCGGTTAGCAATTTGAGATTCTACATTATAAAAGTTTGCTCCAATTCTATCCATTTTGTTTACAAAAACAATTCGTGGAACACCATATTTATTAGCTTGTCTCCATACAGTTTCACTTTGTGGTTGAACCCCACCAACAGAACAAAATACAGCAACAGCACCATCCAAAACACGCATTGATCTTTCTACTTCGATTGTAAAATCCACGTGTCCGGGAGTATCAATAAGGTTGATTTGATGATCTTTCCAAAAACAAGTTGTCGCAGCAGAAGTAATTGTGATACCTCTTTCCTTTTCTTGTTCCATCCAATCCATCGTTGCAGCACCATCATGCACTTCACCGATTTTATGACTTACACCAGTATAAAACAAGATTCTTTCAGAAGTTGTTGTTTTACCAGCATCAATATGTGCTGCAATACCAATATTTCTAATTCTATTTAATGGGGTTTTTCTAGCCATTTTGTAATCCTTTGGGAATATAATTTTCTAAAGAAATGCAGGAATTTTAGAAGGAAAAAACCTTCTAAAGGAATTACCAACGATAATGTGCAAAAGCTTTATTAGCCTCTGCCATTTTATGCACATCTTCTTTTTTCTTAAAAGCTGCTCCTCTTTCATTTGCAGCATCAATAAGTTCATTTGCCAAACGCTCAATCATTGTTCTTTCATTTCTTTTTCTTGCAGAATCGAGCAACCAACGAATTGACAAAGATTGTTGTCTTGCAGGACGCACTTCTACAGGAACTTGGTATGTAGCCCCACCCACACGACGACTTCTTACTTCGACCAAAGGCTTAACTTTCTCTAATGCTTTTTGGAAAGTTTCAATGCCTTTTTCTTTTGTTTTTTCTTCAATTTTGTCAAATGTTGCATAGATGATTTTCTCTGCTACGCTTTTTTTGCCATCATACATCATTTTATTAATAAACTTTGTTACTACAATGTTATTATAAATTGGATCGCCCAAAACCTCTCTTTGAGGAGCTTTTCTTCTTCTCATTTTTTACCTCACTTACTTTTTAGAATCGCCTGATTTAGCTTTTTTAGCACCATACTTACTGCGTGAAACTGTTCTTTTTGCAACACCTGCAGTATCTAATGCGCCACGGATAATATGGTATTTAACACCCGGTAAATCTTTTACCCTACCGCCACGAATAAGCACGATAGAGTGCTCTTGTAAGTTATGTCCTTCACCAGGAATATAACTAATTACCTCAAACCCGCTCGTTAATCTAACTTTTGCTACTTTTCTCAAAGCAGAGTTAGGTTTTTTAGGCGTTGTTGTATAAACACGAGTACAAACCCCTCTTCTTTGGGGGCAAACTACCAAAGCTGGAGACTTTGATTTCTTAATAACTTTTTTTCGTTCTTTTCTAATCAACTGGTTAATAGTTGGCACTTGTATTCCTTCTTAAAATAATTTCAATAGAGAAAATGAAGCGGATTATATTCAAATCACACTTTATCTTTGCTTAAATTAAGGTTTAAATAACCTTAATTTTCCTTAATTTTAACCTTCTTGCTCTTATAGATTCCCGTTCCAACAGGTATCATACGCCCTAATACAATATTTTCTTTCAAATCTTCCAAATTATCAATTTTAGCTGCAATACTTGCTTCTGTCAAAACTTTGGTTGTTTCTTGGAAAGAAGCTGCTGAAATCACAGAATCGCTTCCAATAGCCGCCCTTGTAATACCCAAAAGCACTGGCTCTGCAATTGCTGGGATTCCTCCCATTCTAATAATTCTAGCATTCTCCTCTCTAAAATGTCTTTTACTTACCAAATCTCCTTCTATGAATTTCGTGTTGCCACTATCATAGATACGAACTTGCCTTAGCATTTGTGAAACAATGATTTCAATATGCTTATCTGCAATGCTTACCCCTTGTCGGCGATAAACTTGTTGTACCTCACTTACAATGTATTTATACAGCTCTTTTTCTCCACCGATTCGTAGGATATCTTGACTAGCTACTACACCATCTGTCATTGCTTCACCTGCATGGACAAATTCACCATCATGCACCAAAATTTGCTTGGACTTGTCAATGAGATATTCTGCCACTCTTCCATCATTAGCGGTAATAATAATTTTTTCTTTACCTCTAATTGGTTTGCCAAAGCTCACAATTCCATCAATTTCCGCTAAAACTGCAGGATCTTTTGGTTTTCTTGCTTCAAAAAGCTCTGAAACTCTTGGGAGACCCCCTGTAATATCTTTTGATTTTACAAGTGCTTTTGGAGTCTTCGCTAGAATATCTGCCATTTCTACTTGAGCACCATCGGCAACAAAAATTGCAGTTTTAGGATCAAGTGCATAGCGTATCAACCCACCCTTAGCAGTAGATAATACCAAAGTAGGCTTATAGGCACTTGCGATATATTCATTAACCACCAATCTTGTTTGCCCTGTTAATTCGTCTGTTTGCTCAGAAACAGTCAATCCCGGAATGATATCCTCAAACTTAATAGTTCCTGCCTCTTCTGATATAATCGGATTAGAATAAGGATCCCAATCTGCAATTACAATTTGCTCATCATTTTCTGGGCTTGCAATCAAAGTGCTTTTTGTCACCCTTTGATTGTCTTCTACTTCAATCACAGAATCTCTAGCAATGTAATGACGCGCTGCTTCTTGATCATACTCATCAGCAACCACCGCAAATACACCTTTTTCGGTAATTTTTTCGCCCTTTTTCAAAGCTCTATAACGCTCTAAATGATCGCCTTGCAAGTAATAATACTTCACAATCCCTTCTTCTTTGGCATAAATTTTTTGAGTAATTGGTGCGTTGTCTTCTACTTTTAATTCACTTGCATAAGAGATTCGATTAGGAATATTCCAACTATCTTTGATAATATCTACAATACTTCCCTCATCTCTCACATAATGCCCACTTGGATATGGGATATAGAATTTTCCTTCAATTTTCCCTGTTACACCTGCTAACTCATTTGGTTTTGCCACATCACTTTTTCTTAAAGTGTATTTTGCGGTTTCTTTCTTGCCAATCACAGAGATAATCACTTCATCATGCACAATATCTACTTTCAATTCTCCCTCAAATGGAGCTTTGATTTTTGGTTCAACAAGCAAGATTGCAGCATTTCTTCTATTGGAAATAATTCGCTTGCCTTCCCTATTCTTATAGGTTTTGACATTATAATAACGAATAAATCCTTCTTTATCAGCTACAACTTGACGCTCTTCTTGACTTCTACTCGCTGTCCCACCGATATGGAAAGTCCTCAATGTCAATTGCGTTCCGGGCTCACCGATAGATTGTGCTGCCACAACTCCAACTGCCTCACCCATCTTAGAAATTCTAGATTCTCCAAGATTTAATCCATAACATTTAGCACACACACCTTTTTCGGCTTTACAAGTTACAGGAGTGCGGATAATGACAGATTTTACACCTGCTTCTTTTACTTTTCTAGCTTTTTCCTCATCTATAAGCACACCTTCACTAATAAGAACTTCATTAGTGATTGGGTCGATAATGTTTTCTGCTATAACACGCCCAAAGATTCTTTCATCCAAAGATTCAATGAGTTCGCTACCAATAGTAATATCTGTAATTTCAACTCCCTCATTAGTGCCACAATCATCCATTACAATCTTCACATTTTGACTTACATCGATGAGTTTTCTTGTCAAATAACCTGCATTTGCGGTTTTAAGCGCAGTATCTGCCAAACCTTTTCTTGCACCATGTGTTGAAATAAAATACTCTAACACATTCAAACCTTCTTTGAAGTTTGAAGTAATAGGTGTCTCAATAATCGTTCCATCAGGCTTTGCCATCAAACCACGCATTGCAGAAAGCTGTCGAATCTGTCCTGCACTACCTCTTGCTCCAGAATCTGCCATCATATAAATAGAGTTGAATCCAGCCTTATCATTTTCAATAAGCTTCATCATTTCATTACCCAAAGCATTATTAGTATCTGTCCAAACGTCAATAATCTTATTATAACGCTCTTGCTCTGTCAATAAGCCCGCTCCAAATTGTGCTTGAATATCTTTTACTTTTTTCTTTGCACCCTCAATGACTTTGTTTTTATTGCTTGGGACAATAATATCATCTGCAGAAATAGAAATACCGGCTTTGGTTGCATATTTGAAACCTAAATTTTTTAAGTTATCAAGGAAGCTAGCGGTAATCCCAACTCCACCTTCTTTATACACATAGTCAATCAAAGTTGCAATATCTTTTTTCTTCAATACCTTATTCCACAAATGCATCGGAACAAAATCAGGCAAAATGGATTTTAGAATCATTCTACCAATTGTTGTATTAACAATTCTATCTTCCACATACACTCTTACTTTGGAGCTAATTTCGACTACCCCTGCTTCTAGTGCAATATGAATTTGATCAATATTAGAGAAAAGCTTATGCTCTCCTTTGGAATTGTCTTTTTCCAAAGAAAGATAATAAAGCCCCAAAACCATATCTTGACTAGGAACAGTGACAGCCTTACCACTTGCAGGAAGCAAAATATTCATAGAACTAAGCATTAATAGTTTGCATTCTGTAATTGCCTCTTGAGAAAGCGGAACATGCACTGCCATTTGGTCACCATCAAAGTCTGCATTAAATGCAGCACAAACTAATGGATGCAATTGAATCGCCTTTCCATCAATAAGCTTAGGATGGAAAGCTTGAATAGATTGCTTATGCAAAGTCGGCGCACGATTCAACATTACTGGATAATCTTCTACAATCTCTTGCAAACATTCCCATATTTCGCTACTTTTGCGTTCTATCATTTTTTTGGCTTGTTTGAGAGTTGTTGCATAACCTTTCTCTTCAAGCTTAGATAAAATATGTGGTTTAAATAATTCTAAAGCCATATTTTTAGGCAATCCACATTGATCCATTCTCAAATTTGGACCAACAACAATAACGCTTCTTCCCGAGAAATCCACACGCTTTCCAAGTAAGTTTTGGCGGAATCGCCCTTGCTTACCTTTAATAATTTCAGAAAGAGATTTCAATGGACGCTTATTAGCACCTTTTACAGCATTTGCATTTCTACCATTATCAAAAAGTGCATCTACCGCTTCTTGCAACATTCTCTTTTCGTTTCTTACAATAATCTCTGGTGCATCAAGCTCAATTAATCTCTTTAATCTTTGATTTCTGTTAATTACCCTTCGGTACAAGTCATTGACATCACTTACTGCAAATTTTCCACCATCAAGTGCAACCAAAGGACGCAAATCTGGTGGCAACACAGGAAGAACAGTAAGCATCATCCACTCTGGACGATTTTGCCCACCAGAAACCACGAAACTTTCTACCACTTTTAAACGCTTAATAATAGTTTTCTTTTTGGCTTCTGAATTGGTTGTTTTAATTGCTTCTTTTAGCTCGGCAATCAAATCCACCAAATCAATCCCTTCTAGCAATTCTTTGACAGCCTCTCCACCCATTTGCGCAACAAAACCTGTATGCTCGAATCTTTGAGAAAGATTTTGGTATTGCTCTTCATTGAGCACATCATATTTTGCAACCGGTTTTGTTCCTTCATTATCATAAAAAGCCTCTCCGGGTTGCTTGACAATATAAGCTTCATAATACAATACACGCTCTAAATCTTTCATTTTGACACCAAGCAATGTTCCAATTCTGCTTGGAAGTGAATTAACATACCAAATATGAGCTACTGGGGTTACTAGCTCGATATGTCCCATTCTTGAACGACGAACTTTGGAGCTTGTAACTTCCACTCCACATTTTTCACACACTATGCCTTTGTAACGCATTTTTTTGTATTTTCCGCAAAGGCATTCATAATCTCTTACTGGACCAAAGATTTTGGCACAAAACAATCCATCACGCTCTGGCTTTAATGTGCGATAGTTAATTGTTTCTGGCTTTTTAACCTCTCCATGACTCCAACTGCGAATCTTCTCTGGACTTGCAAGCAAAAGCTGAAATGCATTAAAATCACTTGGACGATTATCTTCTTTAATGAGGATTGGTTCATTCACCCCTTCCTTATTCTTTGCAAATACATTGACATCTAATGCAAGGCTTTGTAATTCTTTAGTTAAAACATAGAAAGTTTCTGGTATTTCTGATTCTTTAACAGACTCTCCTCTGGTAATGGCTTTGTAAGCTTTGACACGCCCTTCTACATCATCTGATTTGATAGTTAGCATTTCTTTTAAAGTATGGGCTGCACCATAAGCTTCTAATGCCCAAACTTCCATCTCTCCAAACCTCTGACCACCAAAGAGTGCCTTACCACCCACTGGTTGTTGTGTTACAAGACTATATGGACCCGTACTTCTTGCATGCACTTTTTCATCGACAAGATGGTGAAGTTTTAGCATATACATATACCCTACATTCACACGCTCCATCATTTTCTCACCGGTTCTACCATCATATAGTTCTGTCTTACCATCTGAATCAATTTTAGCTAATGCAAAGAGTTTTTCAAATTCTTTTGCATTAACGCCTTCAAAAACAGGGGTAGCAAATTTTACACCCTTGCTCCAATCTCGCGCATAAGTTAGCAAATCCTCATCACTCAAAGAATTCAAGAAAGTTTTAATCTCTTTCATTCCTGAAGTTTCTGCAATTTCTTGCATTTTATCTCTTAATTTGCCAATCCACTTACCTTTTTCCTCTTCAAACACAAGAGAGATTTGTTCTCCTAGATTCTTCCCTACTAACCCCAAATGGACTTCCAAAATTTGCCCAATATTCATACGACTAGGCACCCCTAGAGGATTTAATACAATTTCTACTGGACGCCCATCTTTAGTATAAGGCATATCGACTTCTGGGACAATATTAGACACAATCCCTTTATTACCATGTCGCCCTGCCATTTTATCGCCGACTTTTAATTTGCGTTTTGTTGCCACATAAATCTTGACAAGTTTGACAACACCACTTGGCAAAATATCATCTTTTTCAATAATAGAAAGCTTTTCTTCATGCTCTTGACTTAGATTCTTCTTTTGTTCTAAGAAATTAGCTTTGAGTGCGTCATATTTGCTTTGTATCTCTTTTGAATATCCCTTAATAATTGTTCCCATTACAAAGCGATTTACATTTTCTAAATCTTCTTTTGGGATTACACTTCCTTTTTTGTATTCTTTATCGCCTATTTTTACATTGCTTGCAAGTTTTTCTTTAGAAAGAATAGAACCAATCCTTAAGCTTTCTTCTCTATCAAGCATTAAAAGTTTATCGTGATGCTCTAAATCCAAACGAGCTTTTTCTTCCTCATAAGCGACGATAGCGCGCTTATCTTTGTCATAACCTTTTTTTGTAAAAATTTTGACATCTACTACTGTCCCTTCTAAACTTGGAGGACAATACAAGGATTTATTTACAACATGCCCTGCTTTTTCGCCAAAGATTGCTCTTAATAATCTCTCTTCTGGGGTTGGCTTTACTTCACCTTTTGGAGAAGCTTTCCCTACCAATATCATTCCACCTGTAACATAAGTCCCGATTTTAACGATTCCACTCTCATCAAGATGAGCCAACTCTTCTTCACGAATATTTGGAATATCTCTTGTGATTTCCTCTACACCATGTTTGAGTTCCCTTGCTTCAATCTCTTTTTCATAAATGTGGATTGAAGTAAAAGCATCATTGCAAATAAGCTTTTCACTCACAACAATAGCATCTTCAAAATTATAACCATTCCATGGCATAAAGGCTACACGAATATTCTTTCCTAATGCAAGCTCTCCTTTATCCATATTTGGACCATCTGCGATTACATCGCCAGCTTGCACTACATCACCAGCTTTGACAATCGGTTTTTGGGAAAAAGAGGTATTTTGATTAGTCCTTAGATTCTTTTGAAGGGAATAATGATCAATGAATGCACCATTTTCATCTTCACCCAAAATATAAATATTTTTAGCATCTACTTTTTCAACAACACCACCACGCGTTGCTTTTACACTCTCCCAAGAATCCCTTGATACAATTTTTTCAATCCCTGTTCCAACCACAGGTGCATCAGGGCACAATAAAGGAACAGCTTGGCGTTGCATATTTGAACCCATCAAAGCACGGTTTGCATCATCGTGCTCCAAAAATGGAATCAAACTAGCAGCAACACCTACCACCATTCTTGGACTAAGATCAATTAATTCTACCTTAGAAGATTCCATAAGGATAATTTCACCATCTTTACGCACTTCAATAATATCTTCTTTGATTACATTATCATTAGTCAAAACAGTGCTTGCAGGAGCAATTACAGCCCCTTCTTCTTGAGTGGCAGTTAAATACACAATCTCATCTGTAACTTTTTTATCCACAACCTTTCTATAAGGTGCTTCAATAAAGCCCAACTCATTTACCTTCGCATAAGTAGATAAGGTATTAATCAACCCGATATTTTGCCCCTCTGGAGTTTCAATAGGACAGATTCTTCCATAATGTGTTGGATGCACATCACGCACTTCAAAGCCTGCTCGCTCTTTTACCAAACCGCCTTCTCCAAGTGCAGATAATCTTCTTTTGTGTGTAACTTCAGAAAGTGGATTTGTTTGATCCATAAATTGAGAAAGTTGCCCACCGGTAAAAAATTCCAAAATCGTTCCTGTAATCATTTTGGAATTAATCAAATCATGTGGCATAAGCTCCTCTAAACCGCTACTAATTGTCGAAAGCTTATCGCGAATCGCTTTTTGCATTTTTACTAATCCCAAATGAAGCTCATTTGCCAAAAGCTCCCCAATAGCACGGATTCTACGATTTCCTAAGTGATCCCTATCATCGATTCTGCCTTGTCCATTTTTTACATGGATAAGATAACGCACGGTTTTAATAATATCTTCATGAGTAAGAACAGTCACATAATCTGGCACGGAAATATCAAGCTTATGATTCATCTTCATACGCCCTACTCGCGTCAAATCATAACGCTCTGGGTCAAAGAACAGCTGTTGCACAAATTGCTTAGCCGCTTCTTTTGTTACAGGCTCTCCTGGTCGCATTACTTTATAAATACGGATTGTTGCCAAATCATTTTCATTATCAATTTTTTCAGTTTGCTTAAGAAGCTTGAGAGATTCTGCATCGGCAATAAAAGCATTAATCACAGAAGAATCCACGCCACTTGCTAAGTCATTTGCAATTACAAACTCATTAATGCCAAGCTCTGCTAATTTCTTAAGCTTTGAATCATCCATCAAAGTCAAAGCATCAAAAAGAATCTCGCCACTCTCTTTATCAATGATAGGTTCTGCAAGATAACGATTTGCCAAAATATCAATTGGATATTCAATCATATTAAGCTTTTCTTCTTTTAATGCTTTTGCCTTTTTTGCAGTCAAGCGTTTCCCTGCTGCAAGAATCAATTTCCCTTTTGTATCTCTAATATCAAAATCTACACGCCCTATAAATTCTTCTGGATCAAATGGAATGAAGTATTTTCCAGATTTATGTTTAATTGTCAAAAGCGGATAGAACATTTTTAAAATATCTTGCTTTGAGTACCCTAATGCTCTAAAAAGAATTGTAACAGGAATTTTTCTTCTTTTATTGACACGCACAAAAAGAGTATCTTTGGCATCATATTCAAAATACAGCCAAGAGCCTCTATCAGGGATAATTTGCCCTGTATAAACAAGTTTATTAGAAGCTGTTGAAGATTCTTCTTCTTTAAAAATAACTCCCGGGCTTCTATGAAGTTGATTTACAACAACTCTTTCAACTCCATTAATAATAAAACTTGTCCTATCTGTCATTAATGGAATTTCTCTTACAAAAATATTTTGTTCTTTAATATCCTTGACGCCAAGTTTCTCACCCGTCTTTTCATCTCTCTCCCAAAGCACTAAACGGATTTTGATTTTCAAAGGAATCGAATAAGTCAAACCCCTTTCCATAGCTTCTCTTACCGTATAACGCGGCTTTCCATATTCACAACCTGCATATTCAAGACTAATACGATTTTGTGTATCATGTATAGGAAAAATAGACTTAAAAACTTTTTCAATACCTGATTCATTGTTATCTTGTGATTTCAAAAAAGCTTCATAACTACTTCTTTGCAATTGAAGCAAATTTGGAACTGCTATATTTTGCGGTATTTTAGTAAAATCAACTCTCAATCTATTTCCGGATTTTAAACTTATTGGCATAATCACTACCTTTATTATTTAATGTAGAATTTTGGAAGAAAAATGAAAGGGAGCCTAAACTCCCCTCTTATGACTTTATTTAATTTCGACTTTAGCACCAGCTTCTTCAAATTTTGCTTTAATTGCTTCAGCGTCTTCTTTTTTAACACCTTCTTTAACAGTAAATGGAGTTTTCTCAACTGCATCTTTTGCTTCTTTCAAGCCAAGACCTGTAACTTCTCTTACTACCTTAATAACATTGATTTTCTTATCTCCGCTATCTGCAAGGATAATATCAAACTCAGTTTTTTCCTCTCCACCACCAGCAGCACCACCAGCAACGGCACCACCAGCAACAACAGTTGGAGCTGCAGAAACACCAAATTTCTCTTCAAATGCTTTTACAAGCTCTGAGAGTTCCATTACAGAAAGATTACCAATGTATTCTAATACTTCTTCTTTTGAAATTGCCATAATTCATCTCCTTATTATATTATTCAGATTCTTTTTGTTTTCGTAAATTATCCAACCCTGTAACAAAATAGCGAGCAGGGGCAGTCCATACAGACAACAACATACCAATAAGCTCTTCTTTTGAAGGTAGTTTTGAAACTGCTTCAATGTGTTTTGCATCAACCAAAGCACCTTCATAATAACCAGCTTTAATGATCAATTTTCCACCAACTGAGTTTGAAAATTTACAAACTGCTTTGGATAAAGAAATTTGGTCTTCACCCCACAAAAAGATATTATTCTCTCTTAGCTCTAATCCTTCAATATTAGAGTTTTTCAATGCAATAGAAGCTAAAGTATTTTTAATCACTTGAACTTTTGCATTTTGAGACCTAATATCCGCTCTCAAAGCTTCTAATTCTTTTACTGTGAGACCTTTATAATCACAAACTGCTATCGCTTTAGATGCTTTAAATTCAGTTGTCAATTTCTCAATTAGGGCACTTTTCTCTGCTTTTGTCATTTTAACCTCCTTTCAGACGAAAGACTTATATAGGAATTTTTAAGCTTTTTTCAAAGCTCCTATAGTCATTAGTCTAAGATAAAAACAAGAATAAATTATTTCATATCAATTAACTCTTGAGTATCAAGCTTTAATGAAGGACTCATTGTTAATGATAAAGTAGCATTTTTAATATATTTACCTTTTGCAGTTGCAGGTTTTTGTCGGTTGATATTCCTTACAAGCGCAATGATATTTTCTTCTAATTTTTTAGCATCAAAGCTTACTTTTCCAACTGGTGCATGAACAATACCTTTTTTATCAACACGATAATTGACTTGACCGCTCTTAGCATTGCTTACCGCTTTTGATACCTCCATAGTCACTGTTCCTGTTTTTGGATTTGGCATCAAACCTTTTGGACCAAGGATTCTACCTACTTTACCAACTAAAGCCATCATATCTGGAGTTGCAATTACCATATCAAAGTTCAAATCACCTGCTTTGATTTGCTCTGCTAAATCTTCATCTCCTACAATATCTGCTCCTGCTGCTTTAGCCTCATCTGCCTTAACACCTTTTGCAAATACTGCAACACGAACATTTTTACCTGTTCCATTAGGCAAAACAACCGCTCCACGTATCATTTGATCAGCATGTCTAGGATCTACACCCAAGCTCAACGCTATCTCAACTGTTTCATCAAATTTAGCAGATGCTAAAGATTTCACTGTTGCAGAAGCGGTTGTAATATCGTATATCTTTTTACAATCTACTTTTTCTAGTAGATTTTGCATTCTTTTAGTTAATTTTTTCGCCATATTTATACTCCAACGCGTCTTTTTTATTCTACAACTTCAATGCCCATACTGCGAGCACTTCCTTCGATAATTTTAATAGCTGCTTCCTCTGAATTTGCATTCAAATCATCCATTTTAGTTTTTACAATTTCCATTACTTGTGCTTTTGTTAATTTACCAACTTTATTTTTTAATGGATTATCAGAACCTTTTTGGATTCCTGCGGCTTTTTTAATTAAATCTGTTACAGGTGGTTTTTTTGTAACAAATGTAAAACTCTTATCTTGATAAACTGTAATTAATACTGGAATATTAAAATCTCCCATATCTTTAGTTTTTTCATTAAAAGCTTTACAAAATTCCATAATATTTACACCGCGTTGTCCTAATGCTGGACCTACTGGTGGAGATGGATTTGCCTTACCTGCAGGGATTTGAAGCTTAAGTTCGCCAATGATTTTCTTTGCCATAACTTATCCTTGTTTTTAGTAATTAAACTATTTTTTCCACTTGTGAATAAAGTATTTCAATAGGAGTACTTCTACCAAAAATTGAAACATTGAGTTTTAGCTTTCTATGTTCCATATCATATTCTTCCACCGTCCCAGTGAAATTCGCAAAAGGACCTTCAATAATTCTAACAACTTCACCTGCTTCAAAAATGATTTTTGGTTTGGGAGCTGCACGATTTTGCACCTTTTCAATGATGTGATTAATATCTGCTTCACTCAAAGGAGTAGGTTTTTTTGCTTCACCAATAAAACGACTGACTTTTGGTAAAGATTGAATTGTATGCCATAATGCTGTATCAAGATCAACCCGTATAAAAACATATCCCGGATAGAGACTTCTTTCGCTTATCTTTTTCTTATTATTCTTAACTTCAATAATATCTTCTGTTGGAACAACGATATCTGTCAAACGCTCTTCTAAATGATGCTCTTTTACAAGATTTTCAATACCACGTTTTACTGCTTGTTCACTACCAAAATATGTTTGAATCGCATACCAATACAACGCCATAGATAAATCCTAATAATTATAAAATACTAGAAACAAAACTGCCAAGAATGAAATCAACCAGTGCTAAAAATAGAGCAATAATTGTTACAACCATAATAACAGAAATAAAAGCATTTCTTACTTGTTCTTTTGTGGGAAAAATAACTTTTGATAACTCTTCTCTAGATAGTCTATAATAATTTATTAATTTTTTCATCACTTGTTTGTCTCTCTTTATTCCAAAATGGCAGGCCAGGAGGGACTCGAACCCCCAACACTCGGTTTTGGAGACCGACGCTCTACCATTGGAGCTACTGACCTACAAAAAACAAAAAGCTAAGGGAAAATCCCCTAGCTTTTAAGTTTTACTTCTTTATGAATTGTATGTTTATTTAATCTTGGGCAGAACTTTTTTAGCTCCAGTTTTTCTGTTTGTGTTTTTGCATTTTTTACAGTGCTGTAATTAATGTCACCACATTCAGAACATTTGAGACCAATTTTTACACGATTACCTTTAGCCATTTTAAAGCCTATTCAATAATCTTTGTAACAACACCTGCACCTACAGTTCTACCACCTTCACGGATAGCAAATCTTGTTCCCTCTTCAAGTGCAATTGGGTTGATTAGTTCAACAGTGATTTTGATATTGTCACCTGGCATAACCATTTCTACACCTTCTGGCAATGCGATAGAACCAGTGATATCTGTTGTTCTTACATAGAATTGTGGTCTATAACCATTAAAGAATGGAGTATGTCTTCCGCCTTCCTCTTTTGAAAGAACATAGATTTCGCCTTCAAATTTTTTGTGAGGAGTGATTGAGCCGGGCTTACATAATACCATACCTCTTTCAACTTCTTCTTTTTTAGTTCCTCTTAGAAGTACCCCAACATTATCACCAGCTTCACCTTGATCAAGTTCTTTTCTAAACATTTCAACGCCAGTTACTGTTGTTTTTTGTGTTGGTCTAATACCTACGATTTCAATCTCATCACCAACTTTTACGATACCTCTTTCAATTCTTCCTGTAACAACTGTTCCACGACCTGCAATTGAGAATACATCTTCAATTGGCATAAGGAAAGTTTTATCTGTTTCACGCACAGGAGTTGGAATATACTCATCTACTGCATCCATAAGCTTCATGATTTTTTCACTCCACTCACCTAAGCTTCCTGCTTTTGCCTCTTCAAGTGCCTTAAGAGCAGAACCTGCAATGATTGGAGTATCATCTCCGGGGAATTCATAGCTTGATAAAAGCTCTCTAATTTCCATTTCAACTAATTCTAACAACTCTGGATCATCAACCATATCTTGTTTATTCATAAATACTACAATATAAGGAACACCAACTTGACGAGATAGCAAAATATGCTCTCTTGTTTGTGGCATTGGACCATCTGCAGCAGAAACAACAAGAATCGCACCATCCATTTGTGCTGCACCTGTAATCATATTCTTAACATAGTCAGCGTGTCCGGGGCAATCTACGTGTGCATAGTGTCTTTTTTCTGTTTCATACTCAATGTGTGAAGTTGCGATAGTAATACCACGCTCTTTTTCTTCTGGAGCGTTATCGATATTATCATAATCTTTCATCTCCGCCAAACCCTTTGTGGATAGAACAGCAGAAATCGCAGCACTTAAAGTTGTTTTACCATGGTCAACATGCCCGATAGTTCCAATATTTACATGGGGTTTTGATTTGACATATTTTTCCTTAGCCATAAGCTTCTCCTAAAATTTAAAGTTTAAAATAGTTCAAATTTTACACTATTTTTACCAATTTTAAAATTAAGAATCGTAACATTTTCTACAATTCTATCACAATCTCTGAAAAACTGGAGCCCATAAGCGGGATTGAACCGCCGGCCTCTTCCTTACCAAGGAAGTGCTCTGCCACTGAGCTATATGGGCATACAAAAATAAACAACATAAAAAGTGTTAGGCTGATTTAAAAAAACTACAAGTAGAATCAGCTCCCAGTATGGAGCGGGAAACGGGGCTCGAACCCGCGACCCTCAGCTTGGAAGGCTGATGCTCTAGCCAACTGAGCTACTCCCGCATACTTTATTAATGGTGGTGAGACGTGGATTCGAACCACGGAAGGTAGAACCAGCAGATTTACAGTCTGCCCTCGTTGGCCACTTGAGTATCTCACCCCTAAAACTGGTCAAACACTGAAAAATAACTATTTAATTTTTAAAATGGAGCTGGTAAAGGGACTCGAACCCCCGGCCTGCTGCTTACAAGGCAGCTGCTCTACCAACTGAGCTACACCAGCAAATTTTAAAAATGAGACGAAATTTTACCCTTTTTTGAAATTATTGTCAATAGCTTTTAAAATTATTGTAAAATTCTTTTGCATTTTTAGTGAAAATTTACATTAAATAATGCGTATTTGCGTGATTATATTTATGTTAATCCATCACTAAATAATTGCAAAATTTTCAAAAAGGAATTTTATGAAATCCCATAAAAACCTACAACCTAGGGGATTTAGAAAAAAATATTTTTCTTTGGCAGCAATTTTGATGCTAAATAGCACCCTCATTGCACAAAGTCAAAATATTGCTTTAAATGAAAAATCTCTCAAAACAAAAGAGCAATCATTGAAGCTTTCTATTATCCATGCAGATGAGTTTGTAGAGAATGCAGACTTCAAAGAAGAATTTAGTGCAGAGGAAATTAAACAATCCAATGCTCAAAATATCTATGAATTCTTAAATCTTCATTCTCTGCTTAAAACCACTTTCAGTTATGGCAATCCTTATACTCAAAACATTGATTTAAGAGGTTTTGGACAAAACGCACACAAGAATCTTGCTATTATCGTTGATGGAATGCGTCTTAACAACATTGATTCACCGCCTATTTCACTTAGTGCAATCCCGCTAGATTCTATTCAAAAAATAGAAATTATCCGAGGTAAAGGCACCACAAAATATGGTAATGGTGCAGTGAGTGGGGTGTTAAAAATCACTACTACGCGTAAAGCTGGTGGTGAAATTAACTTGAGTTATGCAAGTTATGATACTTTTAATTCGCAATTTTTTGCACGGCATGCTGGGGATAATTTGAACATTGGATTATATGGACAATATCAAAATTCACAAGGCAGCAGAAGAATCTCTCCAGATTCTGATGAAAAAGATGGCAGTTACAACAAAAATGGCGGTATTACGCTTTTTTATTATCCCGATGATTCTTTATTGCTTAGAGCAAATATGAATTATTCCAAATATGGAATCAAATACGCTGGTCCACTTGACAAAGAGCAGTTTGACAAAGATCCAAGCCAAGCGGGAAATTCCTTTACCCATCAAAAACGTTGGGATTTGTATCACAATGTAGGCTTAACTTATTTTACAAATAACGGCTTAGTTACAGAAATCAATTTTGGTGGGAATCGCAACGAGAGTGAATATATCAACTTCGCTAATCTCTATGAGGGCAAAGGTTTGTATGGAAATTTCAATTCTCAATACAAAAATGATTCCTATCTTGCAGAAATTGGTGGAGAAATCAAACAAAGCCAACGCACAAGTAGCACAGCAAAAGCTCAAGTAAGTGAGATTTTACTCTATTTAAATGGAGAAAAATATTTCGAAGATTCTACGCTAAATCTTGGAATCTCCGCCCAAAGAGTAATCAACCAGCAAAAAGGCGATGGCACTTATAGCACACAAGAAAATCTCATAGGTGGAGAGCTTGGATACAACTATCAAATCCATCCCCTAATCAATCTTTTTGCCTCTTACTCTCGCACCTTTGCCACTCCAAATGTCGATTGGCTGCTTAGATATGATCCTATTACCTATGCACCCATGCTAAATACACTAGCCAAAACCGCCACTTTTGATACTTTTCAAATTGGCTCCAAAGCAGTTTTTGGGATTCATGAGTTAAGCGGGAATATCTTTTATATCCACGGAAATGATGAGGCTTACTATGGGTTAAATAAAATCACTGGAATCTATGATAATCAGACTTTGGGGGAAACGCGCAGAATCGGGGGCGAGGTGAAATTCACCACTTATTTTTTACAAAACCTCTACTCCACGCTAAGCTATGCCTATGTCGATGCGACGATGCAGGGCGATGAGGGCTACAAAGGCAAGGAGATTCCAGGTGTGTCAAAGCATACTTTTATCGCTAGCTTAAACTACCTCCCACTGCCTAATCTCAATCTTGGAATCTCCTACAAATACGGCTCTAGGGCATATGACTACAACGACTATGACAATGCCTTAGAAAAAATGCCAAACTACCAAAGCCTCAATGTAACCCTTAGCTACACTCTCAAAGATTTTGAAATTTACGCTTTTGCAAACAATCTCACAAATCATAAAAATGCTCTAGTTGTTGATAGATATTATCCCTATGAGTTTGAAACAACCTTTGGTGGGGGAGTGAAATATAAATTCTAATGGAACATTTCACTTTTAAAACCTATTTAAGCTACAAATTTCTTAACTCCCTTTTTGGGAGTGCTTCTTTGGGGACAATTTTCACAATCTACGCTATTTTGCCACCAAAAACATTTTCCATAGGTGGCATTACACTTGCTCTTGGTGCTTGGATTCTTACCTTTTTTTATACTCAACTTTTAAAAACAAAACCTTATAAAATCATTCTTTTAATGATTGAGATTCTACCCTTTTGTTATCTTGCCGCTTATTTATTATTCCCTAATACCTTTTATGGTGCAATCTTGATTTATGCTCTTTATCAAATAGGGTTTATTTTTGGAGACTATCTTTCACGCAATGAAACTTTGATATTCCACACCAAAGATTATCTTTCAAAAATTGACAAAGCAAGACAAATTGGATATTTAAGTGGATTATCTTTGGCATTTATTTTTTATTTTATATTAGAAAAATTTGGCATAGATTCAAAAGAAACACAAATTTATAATATCCATTTTCTCTTACTTTTGCTACAATGCTTGGTTATTTTAACCCTTATTCTTTCATTCAAAGGAAAATCTTGCAAAACCTAAAAGAATCCTACCGCAAAAACTGCAAAGCCTCTTTAGAGAAAATCAAAGCTTCCAACCAAACAAGAATCTTAGACTACAAACTCCAAAAGCAACTCAAGATTCTTTTAGATTCTCTAATCTCTCTCCACCAAAAAACCTCCAAAACTCCTCTTAATATTTTATTTTATTATCCTCTTACAAGCGAATTTAATTGCAAAAAACTTTTAAATGCCTATCGCAAACAAAAAAAGATTCAAATTTTTACGCCTTTTATGTGTGGTATCAGCTTTAAAATTGTAAAATACAGATTACCATTGCAAAAAAAAGTATTTGGTATTTACGAATCTTATAATTCATCTTTTAAGGTTAATAAAATCCATATTGCAATTATTCCAACACTTGGAATAGATAAAAATTTCAAAAGAATAGGATTTGGCAAAGGTATGTATGATAGATTTTTTGAAACTCTAAAACAAAAACCTATTAATATTTTTATTTGTCGTGCTACTCATTATAATCATCAAATCATTACACAACCACACGACATTCAAGCAAATTTTTTCATCACACCTTTTGTCAGTCTAAAATTAGAGGACAAAAAATATGATAACTTGGATTATAATAAGCTCCGCTTTATCAGCCTTAGTCGCTGGCGGTGGAAGCTACCTTATTTCACGCAAACTTTCTAATGCTAATTTAGAAGTTTTACTCGAACAATCAAAGGCAAAGGCAAAAGCCATAGAATATGAGGCAGAGAAGATTCTTCAAGAATCAAGAATCAAAGCCAAAGAGCTAGAAATAGAATCTCAACAAAAATACGAAAGAGAAACTGCTAAGATTATCAAAGAATACGAAAATAATCTTTTGGAATTAGAAAAAGTAAAGCTCAAAGAAAATCAACAAATCGAACGCGAATATTGTAAGTTAGAACAAGAAAAACAGCTTATCCGCAGAGACAAAAACAATCTCTCTCAAGAAAGAGAATCCCTCAAAAAACTCAAGAATAATTACCAAGAGAAGCTAGAAGAACTCACTCATCATCTCACAGCCGTCAATTCTATCACCAAAAATGAAGCAAAAAAACTTCTTTTTGAAAAAATCACAGAAGAATCAAGGCAAGAAATTGCACAATTCTTAAGAAAAATAGAAAATCAAGCCAAAGAAGAAGCCAAAGCAAAAGCCACTTATATTTTAGCGCAAGCAACCTCGCGTTTTGCAGGTGAATTTGCCGCTGAGAGACTTATCCACACAATCATACTGCCTAATGATGAGATGAAAGCTAGAATTATCGGCAAAGAAGGACGAAATATCAAAACATTAGAAATGATTTGTGGCGTAGATATTATCATTGATGATACACCCGGTGTGATTATTGTAAGCTCACACAATCTCTATCGCCGCTCTATTGCAGTGCAGACTATCCAAAGACTCATCGAAGATGGCAGAATCCAACCAGCCAGAATCGAAGAAATCTATCAAAAATGCTATGATGAATTTGAACAAAATATCTTTGAAGAGGGGCAGAGAGTTACTCTTGATTTGGGACTTGGAAATATCCACCCTGATATCCAAAAACTCATAGGAAAATTGCGTTATCGTGCAAGCTATGGACAAAATGCCTTAGCTCACAGCCTAGAAGTTGCAAACCTTGCTGGAATCATCGCAGCAGAATTAGGGGGAGATTGCCTACTTGCCACAAGAGCAGGATTACTCCATGATATAGGCAAGGCTAGGACACATGATTTCAAAGGTAGCCATGTAGAACTTGGAGCTGAAATTGCAAGGCGATACAACGAACACCCTGTGGTTTTAAACGCAATTTTATCCCACCACGGCGATGAAGAGATTAAAAGCATCGAAGCTGCCGCTGTTTGTGCTGCTGATTCTCTCTCTGCAGCGCGTCCGGGTGCAAGACGAGAAGTGCTAGAAAATTATCTAAGAAGAGTAAGTGAGATTGAGCGGATTGCACTTTCAAAAATGGGAGTTTTGCATGCTTATGCAATCAATGCAGGACGAGAAGTGCGAGTAATCGTGAAATCTGAAGATATTAGTGATGATGAATCTTATCTACTAGCTAGAGAAATCGCCAAAGACATAGAAGCAAGCGTGCAGTACCCCGGTGAAGTCAAGGTAAGCGTGATACGCGAAACAAGAGCTTGTGCGATAGCAGAATAACCGATGAAAGCAGTTTATACCTTTTTGACTAATTTATGGGTCAAATTTTATCTCAAGAAAAATCCCATCATCAAGCTCCCCAAACCAACCAAACTAGAAAATATCCAAAGTATTGTTATTTTTTCTAACACCGCCTTAGGTGATACTCTTATGCGAACTCCCGCAATTGTAGCTACAAGAGAGGCTTTTCCAAATGCAAAGATTGCTTTATTTATCGCAAAAAATATTTACCCACTTTTTAAAAATTATGAATTTGTAGATGATTTTATCCTTTATGATAAAGGCTATAAGGGATTTTTAAAAAATATTTTCCAAATACGTGCCTTAAAACCTGATTTGATTTTAATGTATCACTCCAATGGACCACAAGATATTCCAACTGCGATTCTAAGTGGTGCAAAATATATCCTCAAAACTCCAAGAAATGGCAAGCACGAATCTCTGCTTTCTACAAAGCTCTCACGAGATATGGCTGCACATTTTATTCCTCTAAGCCTAAAAACCTTAGAATACATTACCCTAAAAGAAAATTCCAATATCACAATGAAACTCCCCTCAAAATACCATGATTTTATAGCCAAAAAAGCTCTGGGGGGGCTTAGAATAGGGTTTCAAATGCGAACAAGCAAACCCCAACGAGAATGGGGAGTAGAAAATTTTGCCAAACTTGCACAAGAGATTCTAGGACATTTCACTAATGCAGAAATTTTCTTAAGTGGGACAAACCAAGAAAAAATATATTGCGAAAAAATCTACTCTTTGCTTCCAAGTAATCTCCACAACAAAGTCCATAATGTCTGCGGTAAATACAAAATCGATGAACTTCCCTTTTTTCTAAAATCTCTTGATTGTCTTATCACGGGCGATACAGGACCTATGCATCTTGCAGGTGCTTTGAAGATTCCAAGCATTGCTTTATTTTTAGGGGGAGCAAACCCAAAAACAAGCGGGATACTACAAGACAAAGAAATCCATATAGAGATTTGTCAAGAAGAGGCTATCAAGCCCAACCAAGTATTGATGGAACTATCCAATCTACTTTCCCATTTTACAATCAATACAGACTTCTAAATTTTCTAATACTTCCTCTTCTTTATTGATAATCGCTCAAACAACTCAAACCATTTTTTCATTATACTTCCTTACTAAACTTCTCTTGCACTATTTCTTTTGCTCTTTTTCCCATAGATTCTCTTAAATTTTGATTTTGCATTAAAGCTTTTAGTTTCTCTGCATAGCCTTCTAAATCTCCATCAGGAATCAAAAATCCACTTTTTTCATTCTCTATAATATCACTTGGACCTGTATTAATATCAAAAGAAATTTGTGGTAAGCCAAAAGAAGCAGATTCTGCTAAAACCATACCAAAGCCTTCAGTGTAGCTTGTCATTACATAAATGCTAGCTTTTAAATATTCTTTTTCTATTTGGTTGGTAAAGGGTTTTAGAATAATAGAATCTTGGAGATTCTTTGCTTTTATTTTTTCTTGGATTTGTTCTTTGAGTAATCCATCTCCCACAATGTGTAGTTTCCATTCACCAAATCTTGAATCTTTTTGCACGATTTCCCATATATCAATAAGACGAAAGAAGCCTTTATCATCGCACAATCTGCCTACACTTAAGACAATTTTTGATTGAAGTGGGTTAGATTCTTTAGATATAGAGGGCAAGAAGTTTGGGATGACTTCTATATTTTTGTGGAGTTTTTGCCAATGATTTAGTTCTTTGCTTGATAGCACGATAAGTTTGTCAAAAAGTGCAATTCTTGGTGGAAATAGAGGTTTTTTGTGAAGATATTTTTTGTAGGGTTGGCTAAAATTAGTGTGATATAGGCGAATATAGGTTGTGTTTTTCTTTTTAAAAAAGGGATAGAGGAGATTATTGACAATAAGGATATTTTTGCTGCCATTGGGTAAAAGCTGATTGATACGATAAGAAAACTTCACTTTATCCCAAAAGCTATCAAGCTTGAAATTGGGATAAATTTCATTAAAATAGATGATTTTTACATTTGTGGGGAAGTTGTAAGTCGCAGGTAGTGTTTCACTGGCTTTATAGCAGCTTATTAATGTAATTTCATAGTGGCTGCACAAAAGATTGCAAAGATTGCTAACCACTCTTTGCATTCCACCAAAGGTTGTAATATCAGAAATAAGAAGAAAGATTTTAGGTTTCAAAGCCGTCCTTTTAATGTGTTAATGGGTTTATGAGATTATAGCGTATTTTTCAAAAGGCATTGCAGGTATGTCAATAAGAGTTTAATCAAGATAGATATTTTTGCCTTGTAATTTTAAACGAATATATTTTGGTATGGAATATAATCTTGGGAAGTAGATACACAAGATTCTTTTTTTAGAGGCATATTGTTTATATTCTAAAAGTTCTTGTTTTGTGATTTTTGCAACATTATATCCACCTCTTTGTAAGAATTTAAGGGCTTTTTCCATTGCCCATTTACAATAATTATTGAGGAAGTTAAGAATGTTTTCATCTTGGAATTGAGATTTGAGATTGTCGAGGTATTTTAGAGTTGTGAAATAAGCATGAGCTCTTTTTTGGGAACGCTCTGTATCCATTGAGGTGCGCATTGTAGAATTTTCTGATAACGCATAGTTGTAAAAAGGTGTAGAATCTACATAGACGCTAGAAGCCAAAAGGAAAGAATGAGTGCTAAATGCAATATCTTCATGTAGAATATGTGGTTCTATAAAGTGTATGTTGTGAGAAAAAAGATGAGTGGCTTTGTGGATGAAAGCCCAAGTTGTATTGATATTGATATTTTTTGGAGTGAGTTTGCAAAGCTCACTTGGAGTAAAGGTCTGATTTTCTAAGTTAGAAGGGAAAACTAATTGTTGTTGGAGTGTTTTGGTTTGTGTGGTTGGAGAGACTTTTAAAAAAGTATTGGTAATAAAAATATCTACTTTGTTTTGATTGAGAATTGTGGCAATATGCTCCAGTGCAAAGTCCTCCAAATAATCATCAGAATCCACAAAAGTGATATAGGTTTGTCCTTGCTCTTCTTGACTAGATTCTAACCATTTTTGTTTGGCTATATCAAGAGCTTTGTTTCTAGCGACACTTTGTCCTTGATTGGCTTGAGAAGTAAGGGTGAAGCGTGAATCAGAATCTGCATAGCTTTTTGCAATTTCTAAGCTTTTATCTGTGCTGCCATCATTGACGCAAATCACTTCAAAATTTTTATAAGTTTGAGAAACAATAGAATCGAGGCATTTGTGAAGATAGGATTCTACATTATAAATCGGAATAATGATGAAGAATTTGATGGGTTTCAAGATTATCCTTATTTATGAAATATGAAGTTTTTTAACATTAGGCGCAAGGATTTTGGAAAATGATAAAGTCTTGGGAAGTGGATACATAAGGATTTTTTGAAAGAAAAATACTTGCGATAATGTAATAAATCTTTTTTGGAAAAGCCCACTTCTTTATATCCTGTCATTTGTAGATGTCGTATAAGCTGAATAGCACATAGGTTACGAATGTTTTTTAATAAAAATGATTTGTAATTTAAATACAAATTGTTTTTGGAGAGTCTATCATATTCATTTATTAATACATACCAAGCATAAGCTTCTTTTTTGTGCTTTTCTAATGTCATTGCTGAACGCAAAGTGGAATTTTTGGATAAAACGACAGTGTAGAGAGGTGTTGTGTTGATATAAATTGCATTTGCTCTTAGTCCAATACTTGTGCAATATAGGTTGTCTTGATGGATGATATGGGGCTCTATAAATTTAATTGCAGTGGAAAACAAAAAGTCCGCCTTATAACAAAACATACAAGGGGAATGTAAATCGCTTCTGAGATTTTCTACAATCTTTAGAGGAGATGAAATCCCTTCCTCGAAATCTTTTTTGGAGAAGTAATGATTTTTGAGTGTTTTCTTTTGGTAATCATAAGTAGAATAATAAACAGAATCTGTTAAAATGTAGTCAATATTTGGATTTGTAGAGACGATCTTAGCATAATGCTCCAGTGCAAAGTCCTCCAAATAATCATCAGAATCTACAAAGGTGATATAGGTTTGTTCTTGTTCTTCTTGACTAGATTCTAACCATTTTTGTTTGGCTATATCTAGTGCTTTGTTTCTAGCGACACTTTG